>ERZ773229.387-NODE-387-length-40462-cov-4.267058_pt1 | contig 40462 bp, 51 predicted proteins | sample MGYA00580992_ERZ773229 | MGnify/ENA primary metagenome ERZ773229 (study PRJEB29015, sample SAMEA2737795) | human gut metagenome | biome: human gut; feature: human-associated habitat; material: faeces | place: China | collected 2012 ... | reverse complement strand
AATAAAGCCGATACGATTAGCGAGTAACGTAGCCTTTAAAGCCATTACTCCGGTTTTAATAGCCGTTATAGCAGTTGAGATCTTAGGCGCTAACGTCATAATAGTACCTACGGCTGAGATAAGCTTACCTGTGATGATAAGTACCGGACCTAAAGCCGTTATTAGTGCCAATACTATAAGTATGATCTGTTGAATCCCTGGCGATAAGTTACTAAACCAGGTCGTTAACTTCTCTACGCTCTTAGACACTTTTTCGATTAATGGAGCCAGGGCACTAAGAGCCGTTTGTCCTAAAGTAATACCGGCATTTTTAAGTTCGTTAATAGCGACCTTAGCCTTTTTACTAGGCGTGTCTAGCTTTCCCATAGCCTCGCCGGTAGCTCCGGTAGAGGCTATCATATCCTTAGCCATAGCATTAAAGCTCTCGGCTCCGTCGGATAATAGTGTTAATCCGGCTTTTCCGGCCTCGGACGATTGCCATAGTTCATTAAAGCTGACTCCGGATTTATCCGCGTGGTCTTTTACGATCTGTAGAACGTCTCCGACGCTCTTACCCTCGCCTATTAACTCCTGGAATGACTTACCGGTCTCCTCTTTAAGCGCTTGTCCGACCTTAGTAGACGACTTACCTAACTCGTTTAGCATGGAATTCATGTAAGTAGTAGACTCGGCGGTCGCGATACCTTTAGCGGTCATGATCGCATAACCGGCGGTAATCTGTTCCAGGCCTACGCCCATAGAATTAGCGGTAGGTATGATTTTACCCATACTAGAGGCTAACTCCGCTACGGTCGTTTTACCTTTATTCTGAGTATTGATAAGCATATCCGACACGGATCCAACCTTATCAGCCTCCAGGCCGTAAGCGTTCATAATAGTAGTTAAGACGTCGATAGCGCTAGCGGTATCGGTAAAGCCGGCTTTAGCTAGGCTAGTAGCATTACTAACGAAGTTAACCGCGTCGGCGGTACTCTGACCGGCTGAGATTGCGTTATAGGTCGCGTCGGCGATATCATTAGCGCTAATACCGGTCTGATTGCTTAGATCTATGATCTGAGCGCTTAAGTCATCTAAGGATACGGCGCTAGTATCGGCAATCGTATTAACCTTAGCCATAGCGTCTTGAAAATTAGACGCTAAAGCAACAGATCCGCCTAGCACCGCTCCGGTAGCTCCGGAGATAACGCTAAACTTTTTACCGACGGCCTCTACCTTGCCTCCGACTTTTTCGAGTTCTTGTCCTACTTGTGCGATCTGTTGAGCGCCTACAGATCCAAACTCTTTTTGAGCCTCTTTAAGTCCCTTTAACTTATTCTCAGTACTAGCTATCTCTCTCTGTAGGTTGCGGTACTCCTCCTCGGTCAACTTAATTTCTCCGGAGTCGGCTTTAGCTAAGACCTCTTTTAAGAATTTTAGCTTAATCTCTGTCTCTCCGATTGAATTTTTAAGTAAATCCGACTTTTGGGCCAATAGCGTTACGTTTTTTGGATCGAATTTTAAGAGAGTGTTAACTCCCTTTAATTCCTTTTGTAAGGCGGTACTCTGTTTAGTGGCGTTCGATAAGGATCTTCCTAGCTCGGTTGTATCGCCTCCGATTTTGACGGTTATACCTTTAATCCCTCCGGCCATAGATAATCACCTCCTTAATGCTTAAATTTTTCGCGTAAACTCTTACGATCCGGGTTAGTTTGCTCGAGCCTCCAGGCGTTATCTAGGTACTTTCGGCCCTCCTCGGACTGATTGAGCTTGTAGATAAACGCGTCACGCCTAAGTGCCAAATAATCTATATAATCCAACTCCTCAACCTCGTAGAGATTTAAGCCGGCGTAATCGGCTACCAATTTCTCGAAAGTTGTTGTGATTTCATACTTATTTCCCTTACCGTCGTCGTCTGACGGATAGTAAGGGAGCTTTAGTTTTTTCCGGCGGTTTCCTCATTGATAAAGTCCATATAAGCGTCGAAAAAGGTCATAATATCCTCAAAATCGAAAATCTCCTCGAGTAATTCCGCCTCGATCTTTACGCCTCCCTTGTTGTGGCTCATAATCTCAGCGGTTAAGGAGTAAAGCTCGTCTAAGGTCTCCTCAGAAATATTGTTAGTCTCCTCGATCTCTGTCATTGTGTCCTTAAGACCGATGATAGCCGATAATACTCTCTTAGTAGGAGCGCTAATCATAACGGTAGTCTGATTATCATCAGCCAGGGTTACGGCTAAATATTTCTTTTTCAGATTGTTAAAATTTAGTGATTTACTCATTTATTACACCTCCATAGTAAAAAAGGCGAAGAGTAAACACGCTCCGCCTAAGTATCAGTTTTTAACCGCCTACAGTTGTAGTCATTTCCTCATTATACTCAATGAGAGTACCCTCATTGTCCATAGGTAAGCACTTAAACTCAGCGTCAATAACTGTTTCTTTGTCCTTAGCGAACGCTAAAGTAAAGCCAGCCTGGTTTACGCCACGGATAGTAACCCATACGTCTCCGTCCTGGTTATCGGTATGATGGAAACAAAGCGCGTAAGACTTACCGTTATTGTTAGCAACTCCACCGATTTTTACGGTACGGATACCGCCATTTTCAGTTACACGAGCGGTACTAGCTAACTTCTCTAAGGTCTTACCGTTCCAGGTAAGAACGCCACTCTTAAGAGTAGCCTCTTCTTCTGTGATGATGGTCTTACTAACCTTACCGGAGTCGTCCTTAGCCTCATAAAATGTAGGCTTATATTCGAGAGACGCGCCTCCCTGGATACGTCCTAAAAGGTCTGTATCTGTAAACTCTGTATAAGCCGGTACGCCCTTAGTAGCGTCGTACTCTTTAATCATAAGATCGCCGGATCCCAAAGTAATAACCTCGGCGTCTCTATTCTTAACCTCAGCCATATTTTTTTATCTCCTTTATTTTTCTAAAAATTCAAAACTATAAATAACCTGGTAGAGTCCCTCAGACTCTAACCAATAACGATCCTCTTTTTCATAAGCTAGTCCGAACTTATCGAGACTAGCCTCTATCCTACGCTCGGCTCCTGGATCCGGAGTAGAGCTATAAAGCTCGATAATATACTCATGATCCTTAATCATGTTAAGATTATCCGCGCCTCTAGCCTCGTATGAGTCTAAATATATCGTGTATGTAGTAGTCGGAGGCTTTAGAAAGCGACACTCTTTAAAGGTCTTATTTTCAATAAAACCGGCGTCAGCTAATACTTGCTTAACCATTTTTGATAACCTCCTCTACCGCTTTAACATAATCCTCAATGATCGGATCACTAGCCTTTTTAATAAAGCCGGTACCCTCAGTCCTAGCTTTACCGTTACGGATACGCCTAGTCGCGTGACCGTACTCTAGTAAGTGAGATAGTCTGTAGTATGGAGCTTTAACGTACCATAAGTAACCGGCTCCTACTGGATTCTCCCACTCTTTTTTACTGGAGATAGCTCTGCGATATTTACCACTCTTTTTTGGAGCGGTCTGCTTAGTAGTTTTAACTAGCTTATCCATGTGCTTTTTTGCCTCGGCTTTAGTGCCGTTAATAACCACCTTATTGTAGTTATCCAACTCTTTACCGATCGCCTCGCTTAACTGATCTACAGATATAACATTACTCATTTAGCACACCCCCAACAGCTTAACGGTTTTATGCTCCTCTCTAAAGTCGTCATAATCCGTTATATTGTAAGGATTACCGTCGTAAATAATCCTATAAAGCTGAGTATTAAACTCGATCTCTTTAAGTGCCTTAAAGTATCTAACCTCGAAAGTCTTAGTAACTTTATCCTGGATAGCTCCGGCGTTTTGATACTCGTTATTTTTGCTCGCTTTATTTATATAGGCGTGTAGCTTGTACACGTCCTCCCATTTCTCCGTAGCCTCGTTAATTCTTTGGATAGAGATCGGTTTATCATAAGGTTTACTCATGCTATCCCCTCCTCAACTCGAGACGTAACTGTAAGCTCATATCGTCTACCAGGCGTTTACAATTTCCACTGATGTTAGTAGACTGGGAGCCTCGGTTACTATAAAGATCATCCACAATAATTAAGGCTAATTCTTTAACTCTAGGATCCTCGGTAGGATAGTTAGTACCGATAGATCCTTTAAGGTAGGAGTCGGCCGTATTGATTAATCGATTTATATTACGCTCTGTCATTTCGTCCACGTAGTCGATCCCTAAATAATCCTCAACCTCGTCTATAGTAACTACCATACCTCAACCTCCTTAACCCTTTACGATAGGATCCGTAGGCTGACTACCGGTACCAGTATTTAAAATACTGTTGATAATCTCGCCTTTAGTATTCTGAGACGTAACTCCCTCGACGTTAAGATCCTTAGCGAGTGCCAGGAGCTGAGACTTAGTTAAAGCCTCAAGCTCCTCCTTGCTATACTCTCCGTCTCCGTTAGTGTCCGCGAGGGAAGTTATTCCCCCACCTGGATATAACCGTTAACGATGGAGTCGGCGTCCTTAACTCGATAGTCGTTACGTTCGATAGCTCTCATAAGAGTCATATTCTGAGCGAAAGCGTTAAAGGATCCGATAGTTGCTACTGTAGAGGCGTCAATAGTGATCTTCTTACGGTCGTACTTTCTGACATAATCGAAAAGGTTACCTACGATAAATGGGATCTTATGACCTACTACCTTTTCGCTACTCTTAACCTCAGTACTTACAAAAACGGAATTAGGAAGTACCTTAATAGGAAGTACCGTAGTACCACAACGAAGAGTCATATTAGCCGGAGCGGTAGGATCCGGATTGAGTAGAGGTCTACCAGTAGTATCTTTAAGAGTATCCAGGTAGTTAAGTCCGTCGTCGTTGGTGTAGATCTTAGCGCCTGCCTTATAAGCCTGGCCAAGTGTTACGTTAAGAGCCTTTTTAATACCGTCGATATCAGCAAAAGAAGTCTGAGTCTTTTTAGCGACGAGAGCCAGGACCTTAGCGTTAGTAGTGTTAACCTCAGCCTGGCCGAGCCACTCAGATACAACCTCGGCGATATTAGCGTCGGAATCATCGATCAGATCATTAGATACTGGCATAAAGCCGGCTCTATCCTGGATAGCGTAAGGAAGTCTCTCGAACTGTGGAGCCTGGATTTCCTCGGCAATAGCTCCGTTTTCGTCGATATCTACGAAAGTATTAGGAGTAGTTTTCTTCTGAAAAGTACGAGATCCCTTATTAGTAGATACCGGTACTACGTCGATATCAGACTCGAGAGAGTAATCTACGTCCTTATAATGTTCAATCTTAGTAGAGATATCTTCCGGTACGGTATAGCCACCACGCTCGCCGACTCCCTCAGCGAGACCAGTACCGGCCGGTACGCCTTTAACAATGTTACGAACGGCCTTAGCAAAATCGGCGATATGATCGACTTTCTTAGTAGCGTTAGGATTTTCGATAGGCTCTACTGGAGTAGCGGACTGAGCGCCGGCCATTTTCTCGGCCTCAAAAATTTTCTTTTCCGTTTCAAGTTCCTTAGTAAGAGCGTCCACCTGGTCCATAAGTTCGTTAGCCTTAGCTACGTCCTTATTTTCACCCTCCATAAATGCTTTAGCCTGGAGTGTTTTTTCCTGGATCTGAGCCATAAGCTCTCTCATTTTCTTATTCATGTTTTTTCCTCCTTAAATTTTTTTAGTTTACATTTAAAAAAGGACGCTAGCTCTCGCGATCCTTGCGGACACGATACGCTCGTCCATTTTTTCGGTATTATCTGTAGTATTATCTACTACCGGAGTCTCGTTAGGAGTCTCCTCTTTTTCGGCTACCGGCTTAGTAAATCCGATAGACTTATGAGTACCGGCTCTAGGCTGAGCCGGAACCGCTACGAAACTAAGCTCGTAAGCCTCTTTAGCTCCGTGTAAAAGCATTTTACAACGGCGCTTTGTAGCTTTACCCTCGGCGTCTGTAACCTCGTACTCCCTGCCGGGCCAATGCATACAATAATCTTTCATATTGTCGACTCCGCAAATACTACAGATCATTTTCTCCGGTACGGTAGAGGTACTAACCTCTTTTTTAATACCGCCCTTAATCTCGGCGATCAAGTCCTTATTAGAGTCGGTCTTAATCATATAGATCTTAGCGATAAGCTCCGTATGGAGTTCGCCTAACTCTGTAGACTTGTTAGCGTCCTGGACTAGCTCCGTATCGTAAATACGTGCGATCTGATTATCCGCTCTACGAGCGTGGTCCTTTAGCATGGTTTTACCAGGATACAACTTTTTGAGATCCTGGAGAGCCTTTAGGTTAAAAGGCATAAAGTTACGGTCGTCTTGTTCGTTATCAGCGATACTAGCCTTAAAGATAAATACGTCCTCAGCCTTAACCGGACTAAGAGTGTATTTATTGATCTTCTTAAGGTCGGCGTCCGTAACCTCTAAAGGTGATACGCTCGCTAACTTCTGAATGACACCAGGTAAAGCGTCCGGATCATTGAAGTTAATTAACTTCTCGTTATCCATTGTCTATCACCTCCTTTCCGTCGTTATTAGGATTATCTTCCGGATCTTCCTCCGGATCTTCCTCGCTATTTGTATATTGCGATCCGGTTAATTCAACCGGGATACTCGCACCGTTACCGAGGAGACGATCTCCTCCCTCTTTAGCCTCCAGGTCTAACAAAGCTCTAGCCTCGTTAGGCGTGTAAAGGAAACTATTAACCGCTGTAGATAAAGAATCAATCTGAGTCTTTAAATCAGCTCGTAAGATAACCGCTACGTTAAATTTGAAGTGATAGCCATTATCCACCTCGCTACGTGTGAGGAGCTTATAGCTAATCTCCTCCTCGTATTGCTTGATAATATAAAGCAAGGTATCGACTAAAAAGCTCAACTGTTGAGCCTCAGCACTCGCGTAGCTTGACTTTGTATAATCTCCGATCTGATAAGGCTTAATACCGAACGCGCTAGCAATCTGTAAAGCGGTATACTGTCTAACCTCTACAAACTGGTTATCGGCTAGCTTGACGTTAAGCGGATTTAAGCTAAATCCTAAAGGAATAGGGATAATATTCTCCACACCCTCGTTAGATAGCTCGCCCTTAGCATAAGCTTCGGTCATTTTAACAAGCTCCTGGACGTTAGCCTCACTGAGAGATCCGGTATAATTGAGGACCGCCTTAGCCGTAAAGCCACTCGAGTACATCTTATTAAGCATTTTCTGAGACTTGATGCCTCCGCCGATAGTCGCCTTAAGCTGATCCTGGACGCTAATACCGATAATACCGTCGAGAGTATTACTAGTCTTAAAGTGTAGGATCTCCTCAGATCCAAAGCGATAAAGCCGACCGCCTCCGGAGTACATATAATAGATATCCGGCTGATCGGCTAAGATCTTAGCGTCATCGTAATAGACTTCCACCTGGGTACTAGGTAAAATCCAAAGTTTTGTATCCTTGCCGGCTCCCTGGATCCATACGTAGGCGTTGCCGTAGTGATTACGGTTATATTCTACCGTACTCCAAAAGGTTGAGGCCGTCATATATGGATTAGGTCGGTCATGTAGAACGTAATAAAGAGGATGTTTACGAGCTGTCTCTACGCCGTTTTTATCGTTGTATCGGAGTAATTTAAGAGGTAACTTGCCGATACTCTCGCTAAGTACTTTCATACAAGCGAAATAGGTAGCCTCAGAGATCGCTCTCTCGTCCTCGTCCGGATCAATTCCTAAAAATTTATAAAGGTTATTAAGCTCTATAGTCTGACGATCGGACTTATTAAAGATCATCTTTAAGGCTAACCCTAGCCTTTTTGTAAATTTCATTGGTTAACACCCTCCTTTATTTCTTCCAACCCATAGCCTTGAGATACTTATCTAACTCGTTCTCTACGTCTACTGTCTCGGTGGTCTTATTCTTAAGCATAACCGCGTGAGCGTCTACACAAGCGTCGACTGGATCGATACGCTTAAAGCGGTGACCCGGCTTTTTATCTACCTTAATCTCGTCGAAACTGTTACGCACGATCGAGGCATTGAGAAAACTCCAGGTTAATAGCTCGTTATGGACGTTATAGGCGATCGATTCACTCTTAACGAGTAACTGAATATCGACCGTAGCGTCGTTAAGTCCTTTACATGACTGAGTTATAATTACGACCGGACAACCGAAAGCCTCAAGATCCGATAGAATACCGTCGGCGTTATGCGGATCAATACCGATACCCTTAAATTTAAGGTCGTACTCGTCTTTCAATCGCTTAAGGTCCTTGATAATAAACTTGTAGTCATTTTTAAAATCTCCGTCGCCACCGGTTACGGTTATAAGTTCCATCTGTTCCCATAAGTCGTAAGGCGCTAAGTCGGTCTCGATATGCTCCTGGAGTCGTCCTCTAGGCATAAACGAGTGAGAATACAAGTAATATTTATCGTTATCCTCTACCGGCTCAAATTCTAACGTGTAAGTCGTTAAATCTCCTCCGCTTGATAAGTCCAAGCCTACCCAACACTCACGGCCTCTATAGGCCTCTAGCGTGTCCTCTGAGGCACATTTAGACCATTTATCAGCGTTAACAAATTGATCGTCGGTATTTTGTACCCACATATTAAGGCACTTCGTAAGGAAGTCTCTAAGATCAGATCCTCCCATATCCTTAGCGGTCTGAGCGTCGGTTTTGAGTTGCTCGATACCCTCAGCCGTACTACATAGGTACGGATTAGCCTTAATCCAGTTGTTAGGATCCCATATATCATCTTGAGGATCCAGGCAATAGATATCTACAAAAAAATCCTCGGCGGTCGCTTGACTTCCGAGGATTTTTATACAATAGTCGTCCATTTCTTTACAAAAGGAGTTGAGATTATCGCCTCGAGTTGTAATCATGGATACTAAGGTCTCGTCTAAGGCTCTAGTACCGTTATATAGAGCCTTATAGATTTTATTGTCTTTATGCTGATGTATCTCGTCGATCGAGCTAAATATCGATCTAAAGCCGTCGTCTAAGCCGGCCTCTTTACTAAGTGCCTCGATAGTACAGTTAGTATCCTTAGCTATGATCGTGGAGATATAATCTTTAACCTCGAAAAACTCTCCTAAGTCCGGATCAATGGTAATAAATTTACTCATTTCCTCCCACGCTAGACGCGCTTGTCGTTTCTTAGTTGCTACTGTAAATAGCTTACCAAAGTTATAGCCACCAAAGCCGGCGATATAAGTACCGATAATACCATTCTCGAACGTCTTACCGTTTTGACGTGCCTCTGACTTATAACGTCGTCTAAATCGGCGTTTATCGTTTGTCTGTTTGTACCACCCAAACGTAGCGCCGAGGTCGAACGCTTGAGAATCTAAGAGCTTAACCGCTTTTGGCTCCGTTCCCTCGGCGATCGTTAAGGTCTCGGCGTAGTTGATGATCTCCTCAGCCTTTGCCGGATTAAAATAATAAGGAAATTCCTTAGTATTCTGTCTTTTAAGGTCGTCCAGGTGGCGCTTGCAAGCTAACTTGTGTAGCTCACCGGCTACTACTTTACCGGCGACCACGTCACGCGCGTACCTGGTTACGCGATCGTTAAGGACGTTAGAGTTATCCACCTGCGGCGGTCCTCTTTTCAAATTTTTTAAACTTGTTTTCTTTAGGAGTATCCTCTTTATTAGCTCCAGGTACTACGAGCTTACAACGGCTCGAGATTGATAATCCTAAGTCGTTAGCCGAGGCTCTAACCATTTTAAAGTTGCGCTCCTGGATTTTACTCCATGCCTCGTACTTCATAGGATCGTTTTTAACTTCCGTTTTTCGGAGTTGCTTAGTAGCGTGTACGTAGGAGTCGTTAGCTACGATATATCGAGCTAGAGCGTCTACGTCGGTCTCTCCCATGATCTTAAGTTTTTCTAATTGAGCGGATAACTTATAAAAAGTATCCTTTTGCTTTTTAGTCAGATAGTCCGGAACGATAATACCGTCGGTTATCGGCTTGATCTCTCGCTCCTGGCGCTCCTGGATCTCCGCCTTAGTTAAGTGCTTAGATCCTCGAGCCTGGACTACCTCGATAGGTAATCTCTGACCGGCCATAGTATCGCCTCCTCCCGGTTAGATTTTTAAGTCCTTTCCGTTATGTAAATTTTTCGATTGCTCTAATCATGTTACACCTCGCTTATATTACACTAAAAAGGCGCTCTTACTTCACTCTGATTTTCTGTCCTGCGTAAATCTTGTTCGGATTAGCAATACCGTTGATCTGTGCTAAATGCTGATATGTTGTTCCGTATTTAGAAGCAATACCACTTAATGTATCACCACTTCTAACAGTGTAATATACCGCTTTATTAGCACTCATCAATTTATTAACAATTGCTTGTATTACAGTGTAGTTATATCCTGCACTTGTTAAACGCTGTTTACGATCATCACCATTGCCCCACTTTCCGGCAATGACTTCCTTTGCAATCTCGTCATTAGATTTCTTTGCCAGCTTTGCATTCACTGCGTTCTGAACTGCATCGTAGTTATACCCTGCAGCAGTCAAACGTTTCTTTCTGTCTGAACCATTTCCCCATTGACCTGCAATTACTTCATCAGCAAGCTGATCATTTGTCTTTCTTGTTGGATTTGTCTGAGGCTTTGCTGTACTTGTTGACTTACCGACATATGCATCCCATGTGGAATTGTCTCCGTAGAATACATTACAGTCCAAGTTGCCACTGTAGCCATTTAAACGACCACTTGAAGTCCACTGCCACATACAGTAGAAAGGCCACCACTTTACTTTTGGTCGTGATCCTGCGTTAGCCATATCGTAGTTATAATCCGGATTATTATCACGATATTTTGCTACCCATAATCCATAGTCTGCATTTACAACACTTGACCAGTCGTGCGCGTTGACTACTGACTCGGACATATAGATCGCAGGCTTTACGCCGGATAGCTGATATACTCTGTCTAACCATCTCTTTGCCCATGCGACATCGCTTGTGTTTCCGGATTCCCAGTCAAGAATAGGGATGCCCTTTCCAAAGTATCCACGGCAGTTGTTGTAGAAGTATTCTGCTTCTCTGACTGCGTCATTTGTCGGTCTAGCGAAATGATAGAATCCAATCTTTTTTCCTAGCTTCAACGCTTGCTGAATGAATCCATCACAGCTTTTGTCAACATATCCAATGCCCTCTGTTGCTTTTGCAATTACAAAGTCACATGGTACTTTTGATAGGTCAATTCCTCTTTGCCAATTTGAAATGTCAATACCGTTTAATGTCATTTTTCTCCTCCTTCAATCTGACAAAATAAAAACTTGAGATAATTTCCTCAAGTCTTTGTTATCTGTTTGTCTGCTTCATCGCTTCTGCCACTGAATCATGCCATCTCTTAGGCACATCTTCCAGTGTCATGCGGTTCATCTGAATCTGTCTTACGTACCATTTAACCATGATTATTCTCCTCCTACGATTTCTGCAAGTGAAGCGATTGCCCCGTTGATGGCTGCGATGTCAGCAGAGTTCTGACTGACTGTATCTTGAAGTGTTGGCTTGTTCATCACAAATTCAAGAATATCTGCCGTTTTGCTTCCAAGATTTACATTGTAATTAGTCATGATTGATTCAATCTTTGTGTATCCGTTGTATGTTGCTACTACTGTTGCCCCGTCATCACTGTAAAGGTCAAAGTTGCCGTCAAACTTTGCAAGTTCAGACTTCAGTGCGTCTACTGTCATTCCGTCTGCTACGAATGCCATACGTAATGCTTCGGGGGAGTAATTTACCCCGTTGTCTAATACGTCATAAAACTTGCCATTGATTTTTAATTTGTTCATATTCTCTCCTTAATTAAGCTGTTCTTTCCCAAATGTAAACTGCCAAATACGGTTGCATATTGTTATGACTTGCACCGCCACCTGTTGAATTTGTGTTTAAAATATTACTAGATTGTGAACTTGTTTCACTTTTTTGGTCAATGTATAGAACCTGGTCTCCGTTCTTATCCCAGGCGTCTGCTTTAAGCCCATAGTTGCTTAATTTATAGTTATATACTTTACCCGCACTGTGACCATGTGGTGGCATTTCATTCCCGGTTAGATAATGGTATGCTTCTCCGCCAGTTGAACCTAGTGGGTATGTATCGTTTGCACCAATCAAGCATCGACCATCAGCAGTCTTTCTCCATCTTCCGCCCCATGCTTCTTGCGGGTTGAATGAAGCACTTGTACTGATATAAATGCTACCGACTGGATACGGAGCCAATTTTATTTTTTTCCATAAGTACGTCAATCCTGTTTCGTCTAAAAAAGCCATTTTTCATTTTCCCTTTCTATACGCATATAGAATCAATCTTTGCGTTAGTAATTGCTGAATATGTAGTGTTGCTGTCTTGCTGAGTAAATGTAGTAGTTGTTCCATCCAATGCCGTTGCTGTAAATGTCGTTCCCGATCTTGTAATGCTTTTTATTGCCTTTGACTGATCATAGTTTGCAACGTTGCCTAGACCTACTTGTGCTTTAGTCACTTTATGAGGATTACTTTTATTTCCTATATGGTTCCTGGCTGTAGAATCCTTGACCGTGTATGTTGTGCCATTTTGGAGTTCGATACTTGATATATCAGCCATTCAAGCAACCCCCTTTACTTTGTTGTAATTGTTGCGCTTGTGCCTTTAAACGCTGGTGCGGATGCACTAGCAGACTTAATGCCTGTTGCAACCGTTACCTCTTCTCCTTTTGTTGGCAAAGAACCTGCTGAGAATCCCAATGTTAAAGTCTCATTGTCAACCGTTGCCGTGAAATTTGGCAATGTTCCTACGTCAGTCATCGGCGTAACACTCGCTGTGTTTACAGCAACCGTAACAGTCGGTGCGGAAACTGAACCTGCCGGTGTATATGATGCACTCGCAGAATCCTTGAATGCCAGTCCCTTGAGACTGCCTGTACTACCAAATTCATGCCACTTTTTGTCTGATGTAGACCATACAAATTCAAGCTGTTCGTAAATTACAACGTCACCGTTTGATGGCGTATAATCTGCTTCATTAATCTTGATTGGTGATGTGCTAGAGCCATTCGCAAGTGCCGTTGTTGTAACTCCTGCGTAATGCATAGCACCTGTTCCAGATCCTTTGAGCATGCTAATGTCATTTCTTGCTGTTGCATCTTTGATGTCGTAAGTGACTCCACTAGGTAATGTGATTTCTGAAATATCTGCCATTTTTATTTTCCTCCTATAATCAGATTTCCTTTGCTAACAGTATACGTCGTACCACTGTCCCATTTCAACCTGTCTTCACGTGATACGTGTATATCTTCATTTTTTGCATGTATGTTTATTTCGCTGTTCAGATTTTCAAATTCTTTTTTTGCTTCGCTTGCACTCTCAATATCATAGTCTGCAAGCGATTTGTTTCCTTTTACTTCAACATTGTTGATTTTAGGAATATTTGTTAATTCGTTATAATCGTCTGTCCCATCTGTTCCAATAACTGTAACGCTATCCATTTTTACGGTTAGATAATCATCGTCCGCAAGCATGATAATTTTGTAAAGGTCCATGCTTTACACCCCTTTTTCGGTATCACCTGCGAACGTGACTTCTTCCGTGATAATCAGCTTGCCTACAAACGTCTGATGTATCTTATCACCTCTGATAAGCTCAATGTCATAATAATAAGTTCCATAATCAATGTTGTCTGTATCTTCCGGCATGATTGAGAATGAATATACATTTCCACTTTTAGTTATCGTTCCATCAGTCAGTTTTTTCTGAATGATAATTTTACTCGCTGATGTATTTGCTTTTACCGTAAAAGTAATTTGAGTAAATTCTTTGCTTACCTCTGTATCGTTTGCATCACGAACGGTGAAATGAATATTTCTAATGTCACCTCTCGGCATTGTAATACGTTCCATACATTATACCCCCGTTATAGAATCTATCTCCGCATTTGTGATTGTCTCAAACGTTGCCCATACGAAATCATAATCAGTGTTGCTTTTCTTTTTCAAGAACTGTCCTGCAATTCCTCCCGAAGGAATGCCGTCTCCATCTTTGCCGTTGGTAACCTTAAAAGTTGTGGTAACTCCGTCAGTACAAGTAACAGTATAAGTATCAACCAGGCCGTCGGTGGAGGTCTTTTTAATATCTTTAATATTACCGCCAGCCTCGCCTTTTAATAATAACGTTTTAAAAATAATATCACTCATTTTTACCTCCTCGTAACTTCCCAGGTGATATCTAAATATCCTCTCATAAGAGTATAGATATCATCTCCAATATTTAATTCCAGGTCATAGTAATAACGTCCGATAGAAATAGTCTCCGTTTTACTAGGAGCCACTCTTACGCAGTAAGTACGAGTATCAGTCTCCTTATTATGATCCACCAAAGTTATATGATCGTCTAGGTCACACTTAAATAATACTTCGTCATTGTCGTAATGATCTCTAACAGTGAAACGAATATTTTTAAGTTCTTGTTTTCCAACTCCTACGAGCTGAAAATTAAACATCATCGTATCACCTTTAACCATTTCGATATTTTGCTTTATCGCATTTGTAAAATGTGATTTTTCTAGCATTAGTTCCTCCTAACTTTTTGTAGGGAGATTTTTCTACAGAGAACTCCCCTTGTACCGTTATCCCCGTATGGTCTCGTAGAATATTAACCACCCTTACCCTCTGAGACGTTTATACGCTCTTTAGAGCCTTTTAATTACTTTCAACGATAAAATATATGTCTAAACATAAAAACGTCTCTATTAGCTTGTAGAGGTATGTCGCTTTTTCTTTTTAAATCGATTGTGTCTATCGTTGTGACACTGAGTACATAATAGCTCGAGGTTAGTATAGTCTAGTCTGCGATCCCAACCTTGAGGAGTCTGTATGGCTTGCTTGTGATGTACTTGTGTAGCGAACTTACCACACCGCTCACACTTATAGCCTTTATCCTGGGTATACTTAGAGCTAAGGGTACGCCACTCTACACTATTGTAAAAGCGTATATACTTAGGATCTCTCGTCTTGTTATATCGTCTATCGCTCTCACGCTTAGACTCCAGGCGCCTAGCCTCACGCTCGGCCTCTACTATAGGCCTACACTCACTACAGTAGCTAATACCATAAGGTATTAACTTACCACACCTAGCACACGCTTTTAATAACATATATATCCTCCTATATAAGCCATAAGAAAAAGCCAAGCCGATCCAATGGACCAACCAGGCTTTTACTGTTGTGGAGGCCTTAACCGAGTAGCAACCTTAACGATTACCACATTAACATAATAACTTATAAACCTATGCTAATAAATGACACATTACTGATAAGTTAGTGTTATAAAACTGACAAAAGAAAAAGGAGCCAATCACTCGGCCCCTAATTCCGTTAGAGCTTTAACTCCCTCGCTGTATAATCTATATACGGTCCTCACGTCGTAGCTAAGCTCTTTCGCTATTTCCTCAAAAGTAAGACAGTCAATAAAGAAAAGCTCTAATACTTCTATATGCTTAACATCATCTAACTGGTCTAGCTCCTTAGTTATAGCTCTCTTATATTCCCGGTTAATTACTTTTTGGTTAGCTATCCTCTCCTCTAGCTCGATCTTATCAGCTAATAGATCGTCGAGAGTAACAGGAGTACCACCTCGAGGCATACCACTATAGTTAGGAGATCTTACCGACGTAATCCTCTCCTCCAGTACGTAGAGCTTTTCCTCGAGACGTGCTAGCTTAGCTGAATTTTTTTTATATTTTTTTAAGGATCTTTTTTTAGCCTCTATCGCCTGGATCTCTAACTCCTCCATTTTTTTACCTCCACTTAAAAATACTTAAAATTTTTTAAACATAACAAAATAACAAAAAAAATCTCAACTTCTTATATGTTTTTATTTATAACATATTTCTCTATATATTATATATATTATTATATTTCTTCTTAAATATAGAAATAATTATGTTATTGTGTTATAAATATACCTCAAACCCTTATAAATACTGGCTTTTTGCTATAACAAAATCATAACAGAATGCGAAAAATCGAAACAGATTTTGTTATGAAATTCGAGTTTTTGTTATACTCAAAAATTTTAGATTTTAGTCATAACAAAAAGTTTTTGTTAAAAAGTGAGTTTTTGTTATACATTTTGTTATGCTTTTTGTTATGCTTTTCCGGTCGATCCGATACCGCCTCTCGAGATTTCTGCAAGGTGAGCCACCTCCTTAAAAATAATTTCCGGCTGATTTTTCACAATTCTAAATTGACAAATACGATCATTTTTCATAATCACCGTATCGCGTAACGCCACCGCCGGAAACATCCACTCGTCAGCGTCGCCGGAGTAGGAGTTGTCAATAATGCCCATTGAGTTAGCACACACGATACCGAACTTAGACGGAGTAGAGGATCTAGGCACGATATGAGCCTCGTAACCGTCCGGGAGGATCATACCGACACCCAGGCGGATAAGCCGATACTCTCCGGTCTTAAGATCTACGGTTTCGGCGGATCTGAGATCGATCCAGTCGCCCTTACTGATTTTCTGTAATTTCTCGATCTCCGGATCGAAATACTTAACGCGGATCTCGGTAGATTTATCTACTATATCCGGCCGTATCATTTCCGCGATTAACATTCTACAGGCGTAATAACTGTTTTGTGCGGTAGCCTGGGAGATATATCGCTTATCCAAGATCCAACCCTCGGCGATAGCCTCCTTAACGGATCTATCGAAATCCTCCGCGTTATCGAGTCTCCTCACTATTGTTTTAATATCCATATCGCTACCTCCTTAATATGCAAACCATGAAAGATCGTTAAAATTATTCGTTACGAGTACGTCCTCGATCGTGATTAACTTACCGGCCTCCTTAGCCTTAATAAGTTCCATATCATCATTATAGGCCTTATCATAATAGGCGAGTTTCTGCTTGAAATTCTCGGATCCGTTAATAATGATCTCCGGACCGGCGTTACCCTCTGTACGGATCTTAACCGCCATAAACTCGCGTCCTCTGTTAATACCCTCTTGTACGATTTTTTTAAACTCTGATTTTCTCATAATTCTACCTCTACCGGATAACCTCTCTCTAGGCTCTCCTTTACATTAATAATTCTTTGGTTACTGGATCCTCGCCATACGAGCGAGATATCCTTAAGATTTTCTTTAAATGGACCGTCGACAATAACGTCCACGTATTCCAGGATCTCCGGCTCTCTGAGTAATAACTCCTCGTAATAATATCCAGTCCATAACCATATAGACTTATCCGGATAAAGGAGTTTTACCAGGTGACAAAGCGTAACGACCTCGGAGACGTTCTCTCGCTCGATAGGATCTCCTCCCAGGATCGAAAGACCGGAGATATACTCCGGCGATAAGGCCTTGATAATCTCGTTAGCTGTATTAACTCCGTCGTACTCCTGGCCGTAGTTAAAGTCCCACGTCTCCGGCTGAAAACAACCTTTACACCGGTTACGACAACCGCTGACAAAAAGACTCACTCTAACTCCTGGACCGTTAGCGATATCGGTCTTTTTTATTTTTCCGTAATACATATATCCTCCCTTACGATCGTAAATTATAAGTGTAAAACGCGGTCCTTAATCTCCTGGGTTCGTCCTTGATTCCAATAATTGGTACCAATATACCCACAAGTCCGGCGTGCCACATTCATTTTGCTTTGGTCTCTATTACCGCATTTCGGACACTCCCATACTAACTTACCGGAGTCGTCCTTTACGATCTTAATCTCGCCGTCGTATCCGCATACCTGGCAATAATCCGATTTAGTATTTAACTCGGCGTACATAATGTTATCGTAAATAAATCCAATAACCGCGAGTACGGCCTCGATATTATTAGTCATGTTAGGGACCTCTACATACGAGATAGCTCCTCCAGGAGATAAAGCCTGGAACTCTGACTCGAATTTTAATTTAGTAAAGGCGTCGATCTTCTCTCTTACGTTTACGTGATATGAGTTAGTAATATAGTTATGATCCGTAATACCCTCGATAATACCGAATCGCTTTTGTAAGCACTTAGCAAACTTATAAGTAGTAGACTCAAGAGGAGTACCATAAAGGCTAAAGTCTACGTCCTCTTTTTCTTTCCAGTTCTTACAAGCGTCGTTTAATGCTCTCATGACCTTAAGAGCAAACTCCTTACCTCCTGGCTCCGTGTGAGATTTACCGGTCATAGCTCTAGTACACTCATAAAGACCGGCATAGCCTAAGCTGATAGTACTATAGCCACCGTGTAAGAGCTTGTCGATCGTCTCGCCCTTTTCAAGTCTTGCGAGCGCTCCGTATTGCCACAAGATCGGCGCTACATCTGATACGGTACCCTCTAGTCGTTTGTGGCGACACATAAGAGCTTTATAGCATAACTCCAGGCGCTCCTCTAGGATACTAAAGAAAACTCCCTCGGCTCCGTCTTTCGTCCATATATGATCCGGATTTTCGTCTACATCCTCGTCGATAATTTTAGTAGCGCTTAGAGCTACATCCACCAGGTTGATAGTAACGACGCCCTGGTTAAATCGACCGTAATACTTTTTACCTTTTACCCAGTTTTTAGCGTTAGCGACGTTCTCAGTCGTATGATCCGGAGTTAAAAAAGATCGGCAACCCATACACGTATAGACGTCTCCTTTAAGCTCTCTCATAATCTTAGCGCTGATATAATCCGGTACCATACGCTTAGCGGTACACTTAGCCGATAACTTGGTTAAGTAATAATATTTAGATCCAGGCTTAGCGTTATTCTCGTCTAAGCAATAAATCAGCTTAGGAAACGCCGGCGTAATATACACGCCCTTTTCGTTTTTAACTCCCTTAGTACGTTGATGTAATACCTCCTCGATAATAAGAGCTAAGTCGTCTTGAGTCTGCCCTGGCTCTACCTCGTTAATATCCATATACACAGTGATAAAAGGCGCCTGGCCGTTGGTAGTCATAAGAGTAACTACCTGGTACTGGATAGTCTGTACGCCGGCCTTAATATCCATCATCGTGAGATCCTCGACCTCGTTATCGTTTAAATACGAAAAATGTTTTCTGTAATAATTTCGAGTACATTCTACAAAAGGCGCGAGGTGAGCTAAGCTGATCGACTGACCTCCATACTGAGAGCTAGCGACCTGGGCGATAATCTGAGTAGCAATATTGCAAGCTGTCGAAAATTTATGAGGTTTATCGATCATAACACCACTGATAACCGTACCATTCTGTAGCATATCCTCCAGGTTGACTAGATCGCAATTATGCATATGCTGAGCAAAATAATCAGCGTCGTGAAAATGAATAATACCGGCCTCGTGAGCCTCGACTACATCCTTAGGCAATAGATAGCGCTTAGAGATATCCTTACTAACCTCTCCGGCCATGTAATCACGCTGAGTAGAGTTAATCGTAGGATTTTTGTTACTGTTTTCTTGCTTAACGTCCTCGTTTTCTCGCTCGATAAGAGTTAAGATCGCGTCGTCCGTTGTATTTTTATTTCTAATCTTTTCTCGATCATAGCGATAACGGATATACTTACGAGCGACCTCCGGACTACGAGATCTCATAAGACGACTCTCTACGGTATCTTGGATTTCTTCCACACTTACCGCGCGACTCATACTCTTAATAGTCTCAGTAATACCGGTTACAATATCCTCGATTTCTTGATTAGATAATCGATCTTTTACGTCCACCTCCTCATTAGCTGAGGAGATAGCGTTTTTAATTTTTTCCGGAGTAAATTCGACCTCTACTCCGTTACGTTTAATTACTTTCATTTTTTTTACCCTCCTTTTTAAATCTTGCAAACAAAATACCTTTTACCGTCGCTCTTTTGCTTAGGTTTTTCCTCGAAATCGTACTTAGTAATAACCTCTTTGAAAAAAGTCTTTTTACCGGTTATCATGCTCGATTTAATCCCGGACACCTTACACCAGTCACAAAACTCGGAGTAGTACACGTCTCTAGGCTTGTCTTGGAAATACTCCTCCGTAAGCTCCTTATCGTCAATCCAGGATAATACGGTCGAGTTATCCGCCTTATATGCCTCTAACGCGTCCTTAACGCTCTGAGGCTCTGTAAATTTACCCTTAGCCATAAGGCGCTTCGCTCCTCTGATACCGACGTTAAGGAGATAACTAAGAGCCTCGTCCGTTGTAATCTTATCCTCGATCATAGGATCGTAGTCCTCGTCGTCCACCGTAAACTTAGCATTAAATGGAATAAGTAACCACCTGCGATAAAATCCGTCCGACTTATCGAACGATCTAGGGATAGTATTACAACTGTAAATATGAGTAGCGTAAGGCTCGATCGTGTACGGTCTCTCTCCTTTTCGCTCTACCATAATAGCGTTTCCGCTAAATAGCTTTTTAAGAGTACCGGTATCCCTCAGAGCTACGTTGTCTACGTCGTCTCCGATATTAGCTAACTTATTCTCTAGCTCGGCGGTATTAAAGCGATCCGTAACTTTTTCTAATGCGATAGCTGAGTAGTTACGTTGCCCTAAAAACTTTTTAATAAGATCTAGGATCGTACTCTTACCGTTTGATCCACTACCGTAGAATAAAAAGGCTTTTTGATATCTAGCGTGTTTAATAAGTACGGATCCTAGCATTTCCTCGAATAAGTTAATAACCTCTCTGTCTCCTAAAAAGACTCTGTTAAGCATTTTATCAAGGTCGGCACAATAAGCGGACGGATCATAAGTAACCGGGATACGATCGAACTCTATCGCCTCAGAGGTAAAAGGTAAACACTCTCCGCTTTTAATATCTAGTCTCGTATTTTTAAGATTAAGGATATACGGATTAACCTTAAGGTCGCTCGCTACTACATGAGTCTTGATTCTAATATACGCTAGCACCTCCTGGCGCTGACGTTGCTTAATCCCGGGATACAACTCGATCATTTTATTTTCGATAATCTTATCGTCAGCCTGGTAATAGCCGTCCTCATAGACATATAAGGTATTATTAACCTCGACGATATTAAACTCCTGGATTAACAGATCTCCAAACTCGTTATGACTAAATCCTAACTTTTTATCCTCAGCCTGGGCGATCTGTTCGGCGATTACGTCGTCCGGCTTAAATGCCTCGTCTCGAGTGATTGTAGCGATCTCACTATCATTCAACGGATCAGCTAACACATAGTCGTTAATTACATGAATCGTCTCTCTAATTTCGTCTCTCGTAAAGCCTTTAGTCTGTAGATAGACAATATAGTTAAAAAGCTCCTGGTTACGTCCACTACCCTCACCCATATCCTTAAAAGCAAACTTACCGGAGGGAGCGGATACGCTCCATAAAAATTTAGGTACGACGTCCATATCGGAGGCTTTTACTTTACGAATCCACTCTCTAGCGTGACCGTCTTGTTTAATCTTAACGTAGGCGTTACGGCCTCCGGCTTTACGATCTGAGTAGATACCACACGCTAGACGGTTTTTAATAAAGTTTTTAGGCTCCTCCTCCGGAGACTTAAACCAACAATGAATACCGCGAGTCGTTTTCATTACTCGAGTCTTAAGGCCTAAACCGTCTACGATCTTAAGCATGATCTCAGCGTCGGAGGTAGTATCGAAATCGTAGACGACGTAACCTTTAGGAACGATACAAGCCACATTGTCAAAGTCTTTAACCTCGTCCCAGGTCTTAGTACCCTTGCCATCTTTAAACTTGTGGGTAGCGCGCTTTTCGTCGTCTAAAATAATATATTGCATTTCTCAGCAACCTCCTTTTTTTAATCAATCTCTATTCACGATAAGCTCCTCGGCGTATGGTAGAGACTCGATCCATTCCATAAAGCCGACGCTCCACTCGTCTAGCTTGTGGTTTTTACGTGATCCGTAGATATTGTAAAGAGTCTCATAATTAAGAGTAATCGTCCTTTTTTGATTATAAGAGCTAGGGAGTAACTGGATCATTTGCCACCAAAAAGCCTTATCCTTTGTCTGTAAGAATTGCTCTCTAGCACCGTTTAAGATCCATAGCGTAGTGTTTATATAATTCTCTATGATAGAATCGTCCTCACAATGATCATAGCTAAAATCGTTGATAGTAAACTCCTTAGCCTGGATTCTGTGCATAGTCGAGCAACTGTTAGACACGGTACCGACCTTATAAGTATCGAACTCTTTCCACCAATAAAGCGGAGCCGTAATATCCACACTCACGAGAATCTGTCTCATAAATTTACGGTGATCTGATCCGGCCTTAATAAGTCGTTTCATAAGATCGAGGTCTTTAGGTCCTATCTCATAAGCTCCGTAATCATAGTAATTACTATCGGACTTAACCCAGGAGTTTAAGGGATTTCTCATACCTCTAATAGCTCCATTAAAATTAAATACCTCCGTATTTTCAAACTTAATCATGTTTACCCTCCTCGGTTAAATACCTTTGATCTTGCTAGCAATCATATCGGCCGTATGAGTATAGAGTACGTTAGAATACTCCTCGATAGCTCTACCGTAGTAGTTCCATAACTTAGTATCTTTCTCATATGCTCCCATATGCCAACGAATACAAGCTATCTCCTCGTCGGTTAAGTCAATATACTTTTGAGCGATAATAATACTCTTACTACCATGACCGTCTAGGATCTGATCCTTGTTATACTTATAACTATCGCTCTCGATATCGTAACGATAAGAATCACATTTACATAAATCGTGATACATACCAACGATATAAGGACTCTCCGGTCTACTCCAGGTAAGGCCGAGATTATCGGTTAAATATACGAGGGCCTTAGTTACTTCCAGGCTATGATCGAAAAGACCACCCTCATAGGCTCCGTGATATTTAGTAGACGCCGGAGCGTCGAAAAAACCTAACTCTTTTAAGTCGTTACATGAGATATAGCCGGTCGTAGGCATAATCCTAGTATAAGTAGTTATTCTTTGCTCTCTATTCATTCTTTAATTCTTCCTCCTCTACTGTGAAATAAATATAATTCGCGTTGTCTAAATCGTTACGGATCACCTTTACCGATTTACTCGCAAGATCGCACGCTACCATTTTATCGATGTTAACTCTAACGACTTTAAGACCGTAGCAAATAGCCGAGATTACCTCCGACTCGTTTAACTGTTTAATTTTTCTCATTTCTCAAATCCTCCACAATTTTTATAAATTCCTCCAAGGTATAAGGCGAGTAATGTAGTCCGCCGGATCGCTCGATCCTACGCTTGTGGATCACCTGGTCCGCTTGCATATCGTTAGAGCCTACCTTAAGCTCGAACGCTACAAACTTACCTTTTATACACGCTATAAGATCCGGCTTACCTTTACCGCTCCAACCGTCACCGTATAAGTTAAGGTGATAGATACCTCTATCCTTGAGGTATCTAATCGCCTTATCCTGGAGCTTTTTTTCCGGCTTAGTCATTTAAGAAGTCGTCGAGGTCGTCCTCGTCGTCCTCTACTGGATCCTCAGCCTTAGACGTTCCTCCGAATCCGGTAGCGACTGTATAGTCGTTGAGTCTAACGGCCGTAGCCTCCTCGCCGGCGTGATCTCCCTTAGTACGGATATACTTCTCATGTTTAACTGTAGCCTGGATATAACACCCGACGATATCCTGGGTATCGATCTCGTCAACGCTAAAGTTGTTAAGACAAACCTTAGCGAAGTAAGACCAAGCCTTAAGAGCGCCCTCGTTAAGCTCTCCATTAGCTTTAGTAAGACTAAAGTTTTCATTATGAGTCTGTCCGCTTGCGGTCTGTAGCTTAACGCTGAGCTTACCGAAATCCTCATACTTAGAGTCGTCTACTTCCATAACCTTAAATACTGTTACTCCCTCGGGTACGATTGAAAATCCGCCCTCTGATAATTTAATTTTTGCCATGATCTTATTTCTCCTTTACTTCTTTTTCTACAATATACTCTAGCCACTCCTCGCCGTCTTTTCGGCGGATAGTGTTACACATTATAACCGTAAAGCCGTGATTTAAAGCATCTTGTAAATCTCGTACTTTACAACTTTCCGCCCAATAAGCACTACCCGGCGTAGCCGTTCTTATTACTTTTTGGACTTTCATACCTAAACCTCCTCGATAGCTACCGTCTTAAGACTGTAAACCTCCGACTTTTTGGAGTACTTAGTAAATACGTCCGGTAACTCCTTTTTTAACTTAGTGGAGTCTAAGCTATTACGCTCAGACTTACTAAGAGTCCAGGTATATTTCTTACTAGCGATCTCGACCTTTTTGTCTCCGTCTCTAAATTGAGATTTCATAGACTCTTTAACCTGGTCCTCGATCTCCTTAATACGCTTTTTCTTATCGGCGATCTTAGCCTCAGCCTTATCTACGCTTACTCTCAGCTTATCAGCCTCCGCCATTAACTTAGCTACGTCCTTATCGCTTGCCTCGGTTACGTTCTTACGTAAGACCTTAAGGATCTCGGCGTCTTTTTTCTCGTCGAACTCCGGCGAGATACCGGTTAAGACGTGCTCTCTCCAAAACTTAAGAGCCGGATCAATATAAGACTCCTTGAACGTAGGGAACGCCTCCGAGAGTTTAAACTCGATAACGACTGTATTATCTACCGTAGGTACGAAAGCCTCCGGATTAGCGTAGTCCTTATCTTGTAGAAAGCTACAAGTCATAACCACATTGTCGAACCCTAAGAGATAAGCGTATAAGCTAGCCTGGAGCTTATAGTAGATAGGAGGCTCGACCGTTCCGTCGACTCCTCTCCAGTCCTCCACACGCTTAGTAGTCTTAACCTCGACTACGAAGTCGTCGCCTAAGAAATCCCACATACCACCGAGCGCCTCCACATCATGGAAAAAGTCGCCCCAGGTCTTACGGAAATAATCCGGACCGTATACGTCGGTAGGACTCTTAATATCCATAAAGTAGCGATCTCTTAAGTAATCGCAAATCTTAGGCTCGATCACCTTACCGGCGATAGTATAGATACTATCCTCGAAAGGCTCCTCGTAAGTTCGAGTCATTTCACAAAATGCACTAAAAGGAGTACTCCAGGCGTTTAAACCCATAATAGTAGCGAACCTCGTAGCAGTTAATTTCTTTGGCTTTTTTGGTACCGGTACTTTTATTCTGTTACCGTCCAAAAATTCAATTTCATTCATTCTCGATATACCTCCATATAGATTTTTTACACGTTTTCTGACGACCGTTTAAACAAGCTATAATATTGCTATGAGATACGTTAAGATCTCTACTAGCCTCTCGTACTGAGTCCCATTTCTTTATCAAGACTCCGTTTAAATCGTATTGATAAATACTTTTGGTATTCAATTTAGATCCACACTCTTTAGAGCAAACTTTAGCGTTTTTACGGTTACATTCATTAGGTGTAAATTCTTTACCACAGATCACGCATTTTTTAACACTAGGATATTTTCTATTGTGTAAATTAGCGTGATCCTTAGGAGTCATAATCGTAAGATTTTCTATACGATTATCCAGTTTGTCGCCGTTAATATGATGTACATACTCATTACTGAGTAGCGGACGGCCTAATTTCTTTTCCATTAAATATCTATGGACCGGTTTCTTTTTTCCGTCTACTCGTATAGTTTTATAATTACTCACGATTAAAACCTCTTATTTTTTTTGTTACTCCTCAGTTACTTTGGTCTTAAAGCCTTTAGCTTTTTTGTCCTTAGACTTAACTACCGCGTTAGCGATAGTTACTACCTCGCTAGTTCTAAAGCTGAGGATCTGATCGTTAACCTCGTCGGTTACTACCAGGAACTCGTTACCCTCTAGCTTGTCAATGCTAAAAGGGATAGTGGTCTGAAAAGCTAAAGTCTTGCCATTCTTAAAACTTAGTACGTTTAAATACATATTCTCACCTCCTTTTTACGAAATATCGTAAACCAATTAGAAATTTTTTTTACTCAGCTACTTTATTACCGATCTCGATAAGTAGATCCTCGGCCTCGGTCTTAGTTACACCGGCCTTAAGACGCTTAACACTTGCGGTAATATAGGCCTCGTAATCTCCGCCCTCTTTATTTCTCAGCTTTTTGAGACCGTTCTTAATAGCCTTAACCTGGGTAGCGGTAGCCTCTCCGTCATGGTTAATAAGCTCCTCCTTGACCTCCTGGCGCTTTTCCTGGCTTACTGGCTTGTTAGACTTCTTAGGAGCCTCAGCCTTTGGAGCCTCTGTATTAGGCTTATCGATAGTAGCGTCGATCGCGTCGGCCTCTACGATATCCAGGCATAACATATAAAGGTAACGTCTCATATAGGTAATAGTAGATCCGAGAGCCTGGACGCTGTTCATACCGGCCGGAGGCTTAATATTACCCTCCTTATCCATTACGGTTAAGTTAATAGTAGGGATCTTAAATTCGATAACCTGGGTAGGATCATCGACGTTAACTAACGCGCCTACATAATCATTCATCATGATAGTGGTATTAAATACCAGGTTAAGACTTTTAAAAATACTGTTAGCGACCGGGACGATATCCTCTAACTCGAAGTACTTAAACTCCGCGAATCGGTTAACACCGCTCTTTTTAACCGGAGCCTTTAAGAACTCGTCTCGCGCGATCATTAGCTTTTCATATATATTCATAGCCTTAACCTCTCTCTTTTCCTCAGCCTTTGCCTCGTTTGTTTTTGTTGCCATAATTACAACCTCCTTTGTTATTTTGTTTAGTTTCCTTTGGATACTAGGATCCAGGTTTATATACTTATCGATACGCTTATTAGCCATATCGATATAGTAATCTAGGTCGAGATCCGCTACCGTGAGCTTATTCTCATTATCTATGCCGGCATGAGTAGGACACTCCGGGATAATCGACTCGCTCCATACTGGAGGATCAACCGGAGTACTCTCCATTTTACCGGTCTCTTTATTCTTTTTTCTTTTCTCGGTAATCCATTTACCCTTAACTATAGCGCCGTACTTAGGATCCTTAACGGCGTAGACTCGGTTAACCTTTTGGATCGGTACTCGCTCGCCGTTAATATACTGATAAGATCCCTCGAAAGTACCGCCAGTCTTAATAATCTGCTGAAAAGCCGTTATATCCTTACACTCTCTTATAGTTGTCTCCGGATCGATACCTTTTACCAACTTATCCACAATAGCCTTGTGGATAATCTGTAAGGAGTTAGTCTTAAAGCTGCCTCCGTCGTATAAGGATACGAAACCGCCTTTAGTCTTAAAGTGACCGTCCTTATAAATACCGATATAGTTATTAACGTCCTTTTGGATCACCTTATAAAAGTCGTCTCGCTCCATAGTAAAGCCGGTTAACTTACACCAATCGGCTACTATCTCCTCCGATAAATCTACCTCCTTACGATCAATCGTAAACATAATACCGTCGGTGTTAATGTTTACAAAATCGATAGACTCGCAACGCTTGGCGAGATCCTGGATTAAGATACTCATAGCTAACTGATTAGTGATACATACGCTACGACCTCCCAGGCGGTCGTTAAGACCGTTACCAGTAGATAACATAGCTCCGTAACACGTATTAATAATTAACTTAAGACTCGACTGTTTAGAGTCGTAATCGAAATACTCCTCTATCTTTTTATAAGTCTCCTCGTCGGTTCCGGCCTTAGCTTTATCGAGATTAAATACTAGCATACCGTCCTCGTCCGGATCTGAAAAATCGTGATACCATGATCCGCCGAGCTTATTAGCGATCTCTTTATTGACCGCTTTAGTCTTAGCCTTAAAATCTAATCTCAACTTGACGAGCTTTTCGTAGGCGTCCGGATCTTTCATAGACCTGGACGTATAGCCGAAGTTAATCATACTATTAGGATACAGAGATCCTACATCCTGGTTAATGATAACTCGGTCCTCGGTCTCCTCAATTGTTACGCAAGGCTTAGCGCCATGTACTCCGCCCCAGGCGTAAGTAACCGGACACTCGCCGGCGGACGTCTTAAGCATAAGCTCGAGAGTCATACCCTTAGATCCACCTTTACCGGTACCGAATAGCTTAGCGCTCGGGATCGACTTATCCTTAATTTGCATAAAGAAATCAAGCACGATCTTAGGTATCCGATTAGGATCCAGGTTAGGAGGAAGTACGTACTCTCTCTCGTCGTCTCGTTCGGTATACTTAGCCTCTAGCGCTATAGCTGATAGCTTAGCGTTAGTATAGCCTAGAGCGTCCTCCGCGCTGATACCGTAGATACTACCGGCTAAGACCTTAGCGTCTAAGTAGTTATCCTTACGCTCCCAGTAGAGGCGCTTAGTAGAATTAACGTCGATCTGACAGTACTTAATTACCTCCTCTAACTCTTTTTTAGTTAGCTTACGGTTAATATTGAAAGGGACACTACTCTCTACGATCGGTAGTTTTAAGTTACCCTCGATAGCTTTTAGGCTTAGTCCCTTATCCGGGATATCGTCTCTTAGATCGAAACTCTTAAAAGGTTTTTTCTGATACTGGATAAAAGGGATCTCCCAACCTTTACCGCCTCCGATAATATAGTCGTTAGCTCTCTTAACCTCTATGTTAGATCCTCCGGCTAACATAACCATAACTACGTAGTCGTCGTAATGCTTATTATTAAATCCGCCTAAGATAATATCCGGCTGATCCAGGAAAGCTCTAAGCCTGGTGTTATCGTTGCATATAGTTATATGAGGAGCGTCTAACTCCGGCCTACTAAAGTCTACGATCCAGTCGTCACTAAAGACCTCGATATCGTAGATATAAGTATTCACTTTATCGCCTCCGATCTTTTTGTTCTGTAATTAGTTCGTATCCTGTCGGAGATTTTCTCGATATCTTATAATATCGCTTATATATCCACTTCAAGCCGTTTTTATCAAATAAATTTCCGTTGTAAAAATCCCAAAAGTTTACAAAGTATCTAACGCTCTGATCTCCAATTTTACAAACTGGTATATCACGCTTGTTATAGTCTTTAATATATATATCCGTACTTCTCCAATATTTTTTTAACAATTTTCTGTGTTCTTCCGGCTCATATTCCTTACATATACGGCCTTTTGCTGATTCTTTACAAGCAAACCACGGCCTAGCAAGTTCAATCTTTTTCAATATCTCACAGTTCTCACTAATTCGCTTTTTACAGTCTTTACAAGATATCATTCCGAGACAGTCGATAAATTCATCGTCTGTTAAATCCTCAATCCGTTTCCCTGTCTCCAAATCTATTTCGTTAAATGTATTCACTCAATCACTTCCTCTTACGAAATTTCGTAAACTTACGTTAAAAAATTTACTGATTATAGCTCCTACGGTATCCGTCCATATACTCGGTAAATAGTTTCTCGCTAAAATCTGAGTAACCGGATAACGCTCTATAAATATCTACCTCGACGGTACCTTTAGTAAGTAAGTGAATATAACTACACTTATTAACCTGGCCGGTCCGGTGAATACGGTCTCTACTTTGCTCCAGGACTACAGATCTAGTAGTCGGCTCGTAGTAAATTATCGTATCGCTACTAAATAGATCGATACCGGCGTTAGCTGATTGATACTGACCTATAAAGACTCTAATATGCTTATCCGCCTGGAATTTTCTCCATATAGTCTTATCCTTTTGGTCTCCGTCTAAGGTTACATACTTAATTTTTAACTTAGTAAGTAGTTCCTCGATCTTACGGATTGAGTACTTAAACTCGGCAAAAATAACGATCTTCTTATCGTCCTCGAAACCCTCTAGTAATTCCTGGAGGATCGAGAGCTTTTCGTTTTTGGTCTTGATAATAGTACCGTCCTCTAGCTTTAAAAATCCGCTACATAACTGACGTAGCTTTATTAGTCTACTTAGAGGATTATCCGCTAGGATCTCATATTCCAGGATAGCCGACTCGGTGGCGAGTCTCTTATATAAAGACTTCTCTAGTAGATCTACCTTTACGATCTCGTCCGGTAGCTTGTCCGGTAAATCTAAACACTCGCTTTTTTTAACTCGGTAGCTATACTCGTTAATAATATCTTGTAGCTCTCTCACATGGATATAAGAGCTAGGCTTATGGTACATATTCAAGATACAGTAACGCTCTAAAAATTTACTATAAGCTCCTCCGAAAATTCGTGAGTACGGATATCCACGCTCTATATATCCGTCTAGGAAAGTATAGAGGCTCCATATGTTCTCAAGCTGACCGTTACTTATAGGAGTACCGGTTAGGATATATCTATAATCTGCCTGGGTAGCTAACTTGAGTAGAAACTTACTCCGCCGGCTAGCCCTATTCTTAATATAGTGGGCCTCGTCCAATATGATACAACCCCACTTTTTATTAAAAGGACTCTTAGCCTCGCCTCTCCATACCTTATCGTAGTTAATAAGAGTGATACCGGATTTAAGTAAGTCCTTGTCTAACGGATCGAATAACTCGATATCTCGCTCCCAGGCTCCTAGCGCTGACTTAGGAGCTACTATAAGCGCCTCCTCGATCTGTCCGCCTTTTAATAGATCCAGGATCCTAAAGAGTCCTACTAAGGTCTTACCGGTACCGGTCAACCTTGCTCCATAAAGAAAGCGAAGAAATTATTTGCTCTAGCATAACTGAGAGCTATTTCCTGGTGTCTATACAGAGTTAACAAGTTTACCACCTCCTTATTTTTTTAATGCAGTAATTAGTCCTTATTATCTACATCGCCGATAAATAAAGCCTTATATAACTTAGACGCTAGATAGATACCCATAACAATAATTTTAGGATCACCCTTTTCAGTCTGATCAGCTACTATACCACTGGCGATATCTAGAAACTCGGCCGAAGTAATTGTAATCTCCTTTTTTTCTACCGGCTCTTTTTCGTTAGGCTCCTCATATGGAGCGATCTTTTCAACTGGCACCTTTACACAATCACCATTAAAATCGACAATCGCGATAGGGTTCTGTAATTGTGTGTATAAGTTTACGATCGTCCCGATCTTCATTTTATTATTTACAATCATGACGACTTTCTGTCCTTGCTCAAATTTTGTAATTTTCATTATTTAGCCTCCTCAAATCAACCACGAGCATAATCAACCAATAACAACCACCCGGCAGATACGATTGTTAATCCCAGCCAAATAGGTACAAATAACAGACTATCGAAGTCGTCAACCATTAAACATAACATGAGTACGATTCTCGCTAACCAGGTCAACGCCTTGATCCCAAAAAAGTGAATCTTCAATCTGATCTTTCTAGTTTTCTTTAGTAGTTTTTTCATGTGGTTTACCTCTCTTGTTGATATTTTCTAATATCTTATAAAAATCTTTAGCCATATCCGGTTTAATGACGTGACCGGATATATCGGCTTTAACTGTTCCGTCAGCTAATACGTGAACAACATTCATATTTAAGCCTCCGGTTCACTCTTAAATAGTTCGTTAAGCGGTAGATCTGTACCGATAATATCCTTAAGAGCTATACTCTCGTTGAGTGTAAACTCAGCTTTTCCGTTGATCTTAAGGCTGAGGGTAGAGATTGTACAATCTAAGCGACCGTCCTCCTTACCACGCTCCAGGATTTCGCTGTAGGTCAATCCGCTACGAGCGATTTCCGCTTTTAAATTCGGGTATGTCATATTTTTACCTCCTTTTCTTTTCGGTTTTTAATAACCATTTGTGATATTTCGTAATCACAAGCCTAATGATATCCGAAATATTGGAAATCGTCAATGCTTATTTTTGATATTTCGCAAATTTTGGATAAAATGCCTAAAATTGTCTTTCGATAAATCAAAAAATTTGTTGATATTTCACAAAATACTGTATATACTTATTAGTGTTAGGAGGTTAACAATGAATGTTGAAAAAGAATTAAAGCGACTAATCATAGAGCGCTATGGATCTTTATTAGCTTTTTCGCGAGCGTGTGACGTGCCTAACTCTACTATCAATAGTTTTCTCACAAGAGGCATAGGTACCGCCACTCTATCTAATATCTTTAAGGTGTGTGACACCCTAAATATTAGCGCTGACGAACTTAGCCGAGGTCGTATCGTCTCCACATTTTCCATAAAAAATAATCAGCCGACAGATATAGTAGATATTTTAGCAAATGCCAAGATTCAGCTACTTAATCATGAGGCTTTAATGTTTAATGGAAAGCCGGCGGACGAGGAGTCTATCCAATCTATTCTATCGGCGATGGAGGTGGGTATAGCACTAGCTAACAAAAATAATAAATAAACTATGGGGGAATGACTTATCTATAATCTTTATAGTATTGTTGAAAATTTAAAAACGGAATATGAGACAAGAGATCCTTTTAAAATTGCTAAGGGATTAGGCGCGATAATCGTATATGTTCCATTAGTAAACGTTGGCGGATTTTATCAGCGATATAAGGATCGAGATATTATTTATATTAACCAGGGACTATCAGAGGAGGAACAAATCTTATACTGCGCACACGAATTAGGACATATGATTCTACATAAAAATGTTAACAGTATATTTTTAGATACGACTATACACGTCGGGGGAATATACGAGCTAGAGGCTAACGTGTTCGCAATCCAATTATTACAAAACGATCTAGATCTTAATAATGAGATCCCGATCCTAAACTGGAACGTCAACAATTACGCACTGAAAAGACGCGTACATTTCACACAAAAAGCATAACAAAATCTATAACAGAATCGTTAACAAAACCGAGTTTTTTTGTTAATGGATTTTGTTATACCATAAATTTACGAAATTTAGAAAACGTATCGCTATAACAAAAACTCACAAAATAACAAAAACATAACAAAATCATTTTACCATTTTGTTATGCCACAAACCCCATAAAATCAATACTTTAATACCATCTATAACACAATAACATAATTATTTCTAACTTAATAGAAGAAATATAATATATATAGATATATAGAGAAAAATATAAAATATATAAGGAGTTAGGATTTTTTTTGTTATTCTGTTATTTTGTTAAAAACGGAGGCAAAAAATGATTGATAAAGAAATAGTAGCTCTGTACGTTCGAGTATCTACCCAGGAGCAAGCGCGAGAGGGATACTCGATTGAGGAGCAAAAAGATAAATTAATTAAATATGCCGAGGCTCACGGTTGGATTATTTATAACACCTACGTAGACGCCGGATACTCCGGAGGATCATTAGAGCGACCTAGTATAAAAAGATTACTCGACGACGCCGACGGTAATAAGTTTAGTAAAGTCGTGGTATATAAGCTCGATCGTATCAGTAGATCACAAAAAGACACACTCTTTTTAATTGAGGACGTGTTTATCCCTAACGGCGTGGATTTTGTTTCTATGTCTGAGAATTTCGACACGTCAACGCCGTTCGGTAAATTTATGATCGGTATACTATCTACTTTCGCCCAACTAGAGCGAGAGACTATAAAGGAGCGTACTCGTCTAGGCAAAGAGGGACGAGCTAAGTCCGGATTATGGGGAGGCGGAGGACGCGTACCTATAGGCTACCGCTACGATAATAACGATAATTTGACTATCGATCCTTACGAGGCTACGATCGTTAAGCGTATCTATAAAGAATATACCGAGGACCTCAAGACGATCCGAGAGATAAGTCGACAACTCCGCCAGGAGAAACTACGTTCTAGTTATGGTCCATTTCCTAAAACTACGGTATTTAATATCCTACATCATAAGGTGTACGCCGGTTACATCATGTATAACGGCAAAGATTACGCCGGAATCCATGAGCCTATCATAAGCCTGGAGACCTGGGAAAAGGCCCAGGAGCGACTTAAGTATTATCAGAAAGAGGATAAGAACAATCTCAATTTTTATAAAAAAGCCTCTATTATAACTTCTATGGTAGTATGCCCTTATTGTGGCGATATAATGATCCTTAAATATGATAAAGTCGGAGGCAAAAAGAACTGGACTAAGGAAAAAGGCTATAAGATCTTTTTATCGTGTAAGGATAAAATAAAAAAAGGTTGCCCTAACAAAAGGTACAAACTTAGCGAGATAGAGGACTTAGTATTAAAAGAACTTAAAAAGTTAAAAATTGATCCGGACTATTTAGACAGTGTTAAAAGTAAAACGGAGTCGGCTATCGACAATAACGAGGCGGATGTCTTAAGAAATCAGATAAAAGTTAATGAGGATAAGATCTCAAAATTAATGGATCTATACTCGTTAGGTACGATCGATATCACTACTATAAAAGAAAAGGTAGACGAGATTAACGACGAGATCGACGGATTACGATCTAGGATAGAGGTATTAGAGAAAAATACAGATGAAGTAATCACTGTTGAGGATATCGTAGAGAGATTAGATAAATTAGAGTATTACTTAGACTTGGAGGATATCGAAAACACTCACGCTATAATATCTAGTTTAATTAATAGAATTGAGGTAACACCGGATGAAACTCGTATTTACTGGCGTTTTTAACGCTAAAAATTTTTAAATCAAAAAACCCAAAAAGGTGTAGTAGTCGCGTTGACGATAACAACATATTTTTGGGACACCTGGAGACTAATAAGTCTCCTTTTTTTTATATTTACGGTTTATAAATTGGCCGAGGCGTTAGGAGTAAAGGTCGAGGATCTTCTCGAGAAATAAAAAAAAGGACCGAGGATAAACTCCTCGGTCTTTTATTACGCCCTCATAGGCTCGAAATAAGTGCGTATAACGCTTGTTTTGTTTCTGACGTACAAATTATCGCCCGACATAAATCAGCGCGTCAGACGGCTTATATCGTTATAATTTCCTACGATATTTACATATTTTCTCAAGCTAGAGTTACTCATGATTTACACCTCTTTCAATACTTTTCAGATCTTTTAGATACTTATCTGCCTTGATCGCCTCAGCAGTAAAGGAGTTGTTTTTCCACCACGACCATAAGGACGCTCCGATAGTCGCGACGAGAGTAATTAACTCCGCGATCTGATCGTCTGATACCGGGATTACTGTATGGCCTGTACTGGTTAAGATCTGATTAGCCAGGGCGAGAGTTAAAACGATGGTTCTAATAATTGTTTCAGTTTTAATTTTCATGTTTATACCTCCTCTACCGGTTTATCCGGTAATTTCATAAACTCGGTGTAATGCTGATCCATTACTCCGTTTTTTCCGAGACTATGATACTGATCGTACATATTCTCGAAGTTTTCCTTAGCATAGATAGGCGCGTAACCCTTATCGTTATAATAATTGTACGCTTGGATTAGCCTATCTCGTAAAAGAGCTTGCACGCCTAAACATATGGCCTCGGTCTTAGTCTCGTTCTTATTTATTCTCTTAACGATATACTGACCTCCGGTAAGTAAGATACCGGAGCCGAAAAGTAAACTAATAATTTGATAATTCATTTTTTTTTCATCCTCTATTTATGCTTTCCGTTCCCACATATAAACGACTAGATAAGGAGGTAAATTATTATGAGCGCGTCCGCCTTCGTTTGTACTGATATTCCAACCGTATTGCGTTCCGTGCGTTATACTCGATCCGGTTCCGGCTTGTACTCCTGGCTTATCGTTAGAGGCCGAGCCTAAGTTAGTAGCTCGAACGCCTCCGTTAGACCAGTTATCGTGGTTCATTGGTACTACAGTCGCCATAGTACCGATACTGTAGTTAGGGATCTCGTCCTTAGTTAGTGCATAAGAGGCCTCGCCTCCGGTGTCTCCGGCGTTATAGGTATCGTCCGCACCTATTAAAAATCTACCCTTAATACGCTCCCAGGTACCGCCGTAGATCGTGCTAGGATCTACAGAGTTAGTACTCATGTAGATAGAGCCAACCGGATAAATTAGATCCGCTAATAGATTACCCTTAAATTTTAGAGGTAAAGCTACCTCGCATTTATCCGGATCCTCGGATATCTTACCGATTGCCATGCTCTTACCGCTTGCGTTGAAATCGATTAGCGTAAAGGCCGTACTAATTAACGTAGCTACGGTCGTCGAGTTAAAACTATCGGATATCTCTAGGAGTACGTCGTAGGTATGGTTAATATCCACCGCGTTAGTTAACGTCGTGGATCCTACTAAGTTACTAAGCTGAGTCCTAGTATATTCCGTCTCGTCTTTGGCCTTGTATAAAATATAAGCCTTAGCCTCGTTAGATCCCTTAGAACCGGTTAAGTCCGTGTAAGACGTATCGTAAGTAACAGATAAGTTACTTCCATTATTCACTCTATTAGCGCTAAAGCCGTTTATCTTAGGCTTGCTATAATCCAGGACTGTTATATTTACCGTAGCCGTACCGGTGTATCCTCTCGAGTCCACTGCAATAGCCGTTACCGTCATAGTACCTGCGTCTGTTAATGGATCGGTAAGAGCCGTAGCCTCGTTATACGTCGAGCCGTTCGCTTTTATGGTGTACGATTTAACGGTCGCGTTGTATTTACCGTTAGCCGTAACCGTGATAGATAGCTTACTAAGATCCTTAACGTAGGATCCTATCTTAGTCTTAACGTCCTCTACCGCCTCGGATATGCTAACCGATATACTCGGCTTAGTATTGGAGGTATCCGGTACCTTGCCATAAAAAGGAACCTCGATAGATCCTATTAAAGTGGATCCGTTATAGGTATCGCACGTTATAGATCCCTGGCCTAGAGAGCTATTAGGAATACTATTAGCCAAGTCTAGGCTAGGCGTCCAGGATACGGAGGTACTGCTCGTCTTTGTCGCGATTGTACCGCTTTTATTTCCCCATTTGTACGTTAAAGTATGAGTAAAGGAGCTACTAGCTCGGTTAATCGTGATTGTATTAGCACTGCCTAATATTAGCGTATCCATGGTTAAGGTAGAGGCTCTAGGTATGTTATTGAGACTAAAGGTCTTAGATCCGGTACAGTTTATCGCGTAGGTATAAATCCCGGCGCTTATGCTTACGCTAAAGCTCCTAGATCCGTCCGGATTATGTACTATAGTCCGTATACCACTAGCTACGACGGTACCGTTATACAACTGGATACGGTTGTCCGTAGACGTAGAGTATACCGTCGATCCGTCGATTACTACCTTAAATCCTCCGGCCTTATACCATATATCCTTAGATCCTCCGGCACCTTTTAAAGTCCAGGAGATAGTAGACGTATTATTTTCGATATCTTGCGTAGCGCTCCAACTAAATTGGATATAGCGGTCATCGTAAGCGCTCGAGTTTAGAGTACCACTTAAAGCCATATCTCCACCTCCTTAAACTTTAGTAAAAGATAAATTTCCGTTCGATCTAGGCATAAAAGCGAAACTACCGATAACGATCTGATCCAGGATCTCGGCTCTAGTAATATAGAGCTTTTGATCTGTGATATAGGCCACCTCGATATTATCGTTATAAAGAAACGATATACGGCCGTTAGAGATCTTGGTAGTAAGAGCATTACCGACTTCACCGAGGATAATATCGCCGTCCTTAAATCTGATATATTTAGATATCTCGTCTAAGTGCTTAATGATCTCTCCGTTTTCCTCAGTAATACGCTCGTTAATAGTATTAAACTGGATACCCAACTCGTCGGCCGTTTGCTTAAACACGGTAGATATAGACTCTTTTAACTGAGTCGTATCCTCTACGGTCGTATACTCTTTAAGCATAGTCTGAGTATTTTCCTCAGAGCTAGCGATCTGATTATTAACGTATGTTTGAGTCTGAGCGACGATATCACTGGTCTTATCGGCTACTATATCTCCGATCTGATTAGTTATAATATCAATACGATTGGTGTTATCTTTGGCGCTATCCGCCAAATAACTACTCTTTTCCAGGCCTAGAGTGATAGTTGAATTAACCGGATCGGCTAGATTCATGCTATAGGCCGTAAGTAGGACCTTATCGTTAAGGTTGTGAGGCTTACTAAATATTTTCACGTAGTCGCCTAACTTAAAAGACTCGATCGTCTCGTCGGCTAAATGTAAGTCGATAGCCTTTATCGTAAATTTATTAGATAACTTAACTTTGCTATTTAGATAAGCCTTAGCCTTAGTAAGTAAATTAGCCGGGATAGTCACGTCATCCCACGTTACTACCTCGAAGATCTTACCGTATTTAGCCACCGCGTCCGGATCCTCGATATAATCTACTCCACCGTTTACACTCGTGATATCTACAGTCGTACCGGCCGTCGTATCTTTAGCGCCGTAAGGGATAATACAAGTCGCTAAGGTATTGGCCTTAGACTCACTCGTTAGATCCAGGAGGTTAACGCTAAACGCGATCTCCTGGGTAGCTACGTCCGTGAAGTCCTCAAGATAGTCGATATAGTTACCGTCCTCCTCATATCTAATACAGACATAGCCTCCTAGTAGATCTATTAGCTTAGAGTTAATCTCGCTCCATGTGTTAGGATGTTCGGTAGAGGCTCTAACGATATAGTCGTTAGGATCCTTAACCGTTACCTTACCGAGCTTAAATTTCTGTTGATCTTCTACCTGGTCGTTATGCTGATTTATTAAAAACCGGAGATAGTCCTCTACGGATCCGTTAAAATCGTAAGATCTGACGATAGAGTCGTTAAAGTATCCTAAGATACCCTCGACCTCGATAGTTTTAGTTTTATGAAAGTCCTCAGAGTTACCATAGACGCGACCTTTTAAGAGAATCCGATTATCCTGGCGGATTGTAATTATACTTTGCATTTTTACAAAGCTATCATAATACGGATGTCCAGGCAAGACCGAAAAAGACGCAGAGCCGACCTTATTAAGCTCTAACTTAACTGTGGGTTTAATTAACCTCTTATCAGTCTCTTTAGGAGTCCAAAGAGGCTTATTATCTAAGTAAATACTAAACATTAGATTTTCGCCTCCCTATATTGAATCGTTAAGTTACCGGATCCGCTGACTATGAATGAATTATAGCCAGTCTTTAGCTCTACGTCTGAGATCTTATAAGTCCCGGCGCTTAATGTGTATGTATTGCCTTTATATACAATCTTAGCGGTATTATCTACGATAATAGTAGGCTGAACCACTACACCGTAGTTATTAACTGCTAAGGTCTTATCCGCCGTAGTTAACGCCGTAGTTATGTTAGTAAGCGCTAGCCTCTCTCTAAATGGATTAGCGTTAAGGTTTAAAGTGATAGTTGTTAATATTCCTTTTCGTGTCACCGTAACGGTAGCCTCTCCCTCGTAGTAGTAGTCCGGAGTATCGTCGTCAATAATCTTAAATGTCTCTCCATGTAGAGAGTTAAAAAGGTCGATCGTCTCCTCTACCTCCTCGTAGGTCCCGGAGGCTAAATACTGGAATCTAAGAGATCGGTTACTATACGTAACATTACCGGTTAATCCTTTAGTGAGGTTTACCAGGCCGTTACGACCTGGTACCTCGACTAAATAAGATTGAGGAGTAGGGTTACCGATCTCCTTAACCTCCTGGATCAAGCCTAAATCGTCTCCAGTATGTATTTTGAAACTGTCTTTAATGATCTCTATACCTCGCACGATTTACCACCCCCTAGAAACTTTACTATTCTTATCACTTAGCGCGCTATCTACGCTATCTACACCAACTACAACCGGTCTATCCATAGCTTTGAGAGCGTCCGGATAGTAATTAGCCATAAGTCCGATAACCTGGTCGAGTTTACGCTCCAGGTTTATGTTACGATTATCGACCGCCTCGGCTACATATTTCTGTAGCACGTTGATAGGAGCTACGGCCTCCGGTCCGGCCTCGCCTACTCCCTGGAATCCTTGATCCGTAGAGAAGATAGTCGGCTTATTAAAGATAGCACCGAGCTTATTCCACTTAACGCTAAAGGACGGTAAGTGACCTTTTCCGCCGATACCGAAAGGAGCCTCACCTCCGTTTACGCTGATGTGAGGTAGGCTTATATGTAACTTAGGAACAATACCCTTAAAGATGTTTTTTACTTTTTCTTTAATCTTATCAACAACGCCTTTAACGGTATCCCACGCCGATTGAATAGGATTGATAATAGCGTGCTTAATACCATTCCATACGGTAGTAGTTACGGCCTTAATACCATTCCACACGCTAGTTATAGTATTTCTGATCGTATTAACAACGGTAGTAATTACACTGCTTACAGCGTTAATTGCGGTAGAAATACCGCTCGTAATACCATTCCATATCGTAGAGGTTACGGAGCTAATAGCGTTCCATACTGTCGTTATAATCGTCCAAATAGCATTTAACACCGTACTGATAACTCCGCTTATAGTATTCCAAGCCGTGATAATATACGGCTGAACGAAATCAATTACCGCCGTAATAGCGTCCTTAATTCCATTCCATACGGTTTGAAATAAGGTTAAAAAAGCGTTAATGATTGGGACTATTAAATTCATTATCAGCGTAAACCCTACTAAAAGAATTGTTTTAATATTCTCCACAACGGTACTTATTACCGTTTTAATAGTGTTCCATATCGTCTCGAATACCGTTTTGATACCCTCCAGGATAGGAGTTATCTTATCCTTAAGAGCTTGTATAGCGTTAGGTAGTGTCTCGGTAAAGAATCCGACTAAGGCTTGTACCACATTACCAACGACCTCTTTAACCTTTTCAAAAGCACCGTTTACGACATTACGAAACGTCTCACAATGGTTATAGGCATAAATTAACCCGGCTACTAACGCCGCAATACCGGCGATAATCAAGCCGATACGATTAGC
>ERZ773229.385-NODE-385-length-40497-cov-42.829459_pt1 | contig 40497 bp, 42 predicted proteins | sample MGYA00580992_ERZ773229 | MGnify/ENA primary metagenome ERZ773229 (study PRJEB29015, sample SAMEA2737795) | human gut metagenome | biome: human gut; feature: human-associated habitat; material: faeces | place: China | collected 2012 ... | reverse complement strand
TGATAATATTGATAAAGTAGTTAAACTTGGTAGACAAAGATGGAAAATAGAAAACGAAGGTTTTTATTAAATACTTTATTTTTCAAACTTTCTTTATATGTTTTATATTGAATATCTATGCCTATTTCTCTATTTGAAATGACGCAAACACTAACATTCTTTGAGTTACTAATGTTAAAGTAGATATCTATATCTTTTAAATATGGTTTTCCATACTCATTGTATACTATCTCATATTTATCAATATTAGCATAATCTTTTAAAGCATATTTAAGTAAATTTTCACTTGTATAATTTTCTTTAATATATAATTTATAAGTGTTCTTTAACATAATTGATTATGTCACCTACTGTTTGTAAATCCTTAATATCATTGTCATTTACAGATACATCAAACTTTTTTTCTAAAATTGACACTAGAGTTACTAAGTCTAGAGATTCTAGTTCTAAATCTCCAGATAAAGTGGAAGCCATAGATATTTTTTTAGGATTTATTTCAGCTATTTCTGATATAACATTTATTATATCTTTTTCCATAATTACCACTCTATTTCATTTCTTAATATTTTATTATTACTATTTTTTATGAATGGTTTATCTCTAAGAATAGCCATAGCAATTTGCCTATTCTTTGGAATTTTCTTATTATATTTATATATTAATTTATCAAAATATTCTTGATTTCCAATATATTCTTCTTATGGATAAATCGAAGCCATAATTTTGTTATCTTTAGCATACACTATAACTTCGCAAACACCTTCTTCATGTAATAATTCACTTTCAATTACTTCTGGTAAAACATTTTCTCCATTACTTAAAATAATTAGGTTTTTCTTTCTACCTGTAATAAATAAGAAATTATCAACATCTAAATAACCATAATCTCCTGTATAAAACCATCCTTTTTTAAGAACCATATCTGTAGTTTCTGTATCTTTATAATAACCTAACATAACGGAATTGTCTTTAAATAGTATTTCATTGTCAACAATTTTAACTTTTCCGCCTTTTATCACTTGTCCAACACTACTGTCTTTTTTATAATTATTTCTATTAACAGCGATTACTGGTGAACATTCTGTAATACCATATCCATTTAATACTTCTATTCCCATACTGCGAAACCATTTGACATATTTAACATCAAGATATGCTCCTCCACAGATAATGTATTGAAGGTTTCCACCAAATTCAGATATAATACTGGCAAATAATTTACTTCTTAAGTCAATATTCATTTTTAAGGACAAATTGCTTATTTTTATAATTCTCTTTAGAAGTTTTTTTTCTATTTTTTTTTTGCATTTGATAATATTACTTTGTAAAAGTTTTCTACAAATACAGAAACTACTATTAACGTTTGAGGCTTAGAAATTTTAATATCAACCATAAGATTTTTAAGCTTTCATTTATAAAGACAGATTTGTGCCAGAAAAAAAGCCCAAAAATGCCTATGATAAGTCCAAAAGCATGATGGAAAGGTAATACTGATAAACTATTACCATCTAATTACACTCATTCTTACTATTTTTTTGATCCTAATTCTCTATATGCAATCTTTCCAACAGCTGTTTTTGGTAAACTATCTCTATATTCATAATCGTATGGTTGTGCATATTTAGCAATATTTTGCATACAATACTTTTTTATTTCTTGTCTAACAGTGGCTGTATTTTCTACACCTTTTTTTAGTACTATAACAGCTTTTGGGACATATCCTTTAATCTTATGTGGAATGCCAACAACTGTTGATACATCAACATATTCACATTTATTAATTATTTCTTCTAATTCATTTGGATAAATATTATAACCATTGCTTATGATCATGCGTTTAATTCTTGAAGTATAGTATAGAGCACCTTTTTTACTCATGTATCCTAAATCTCCTGAATGAAGCCATATCTTGCCATCGCTATGTTTAACTAAAGTACTAGCCGTTTCTCCTTCTTCATTGATGTATCCCAACATTAGTGTTGGTCCGCTTATACATATTTCTCCTATTTCTCCATAAGGAAGTTCAACATCTGTATTAGGTTCAAATATTTTAATATCAATATCTGGATTAGGAATACCTATTGAATCCAATTCCGAATCCATCATAGCTGTACAACAACAGAAACCAGTTACTTCAGATAAGCCATATCCCACTAAGACTTTTAGATCACTACCATGTTCTTTAAAATATTTTTCTGCTTTTATTCTCGTTTCATTGGGTAAATAATCTCCTCCACATACTACAACTTTGGTATTACTAAAGCCATGTTTTCCGGGATCTTTATCATTTAAAATCATATTTAAAAGAGATGGAACAGCTGTAAATACTGTTGGTTTATATTTTTTTAATTCTTTATTTATATGTTTAGTATCAAGTTTTGGTACAAGTATACAATTCATACCTGCTACCAAGCAAGTATGAACACATAAAGCTAAACCAAAGACATGGAATATAGGTAACGCTGCTAAAACAGAGTTTCCTGGTTTAATATATTCACAAACAAAACTTGTTTGTCTTGCCATAGTATTAAAATTCCTATTTGATAAAATTATTCCTTTACATTTTCCGGTAGTTCCACCGCTATATATAATTGCAGCCGGTTCATCACATGACCTCATTACATAATTTGCATGTAATTGTTTTTTATTTAAAAATTCATCCCAAGATATCATATTATCTTTTAAAGAGAAATTTATTGAATTCATGGAATTATATACCATTTTTTTAATTCCTGATAAGCTATTGCTAACTGGAACAAATACTGCATTCTTTACTTTGATATCTATAATTTTTGACATAGTTACATCTGTAAAGAAAATAATTTGACTATTTGTTTCTTCTAATGCTCTTTCGATATCTAGCCTACTACCTAGTGGATGAACAATGTTTGCAATGGCACCAATTTTATTTATAGCATAAACTAAAAATATTGCTTCTGGAGTGTTTGGCATACATATAGTAACACATTCATTTTCTACTATGTTAAATTGGCTTAAAGATTCAGCCACTTTATCTACCATCTTAATAAACTTCTTGTATGTGAAAGTTTTTCCATAATATGTACATGCTGTATTATCTGGATACTTTTGAGCTGTATCCTTTACATAATCATATAGGCTACCATTGTAGTAATCTAAGTGATCTACCATTTTTTCATAATTTTTTAACCAAGGCTTGTCTATTTCGCTTGGTCTTATTTTATTAATTAATTTTGTTATATATTCATTTACAATACCCATAATATACTAATTTTATGTTGCAAATATATATATTAATTATATAAATGTAACAAAAACATTTCCTTTCTTTATAATATATGTTACAATTGTAACATAATTTATGAATGTTAGCCACCTAATAATTTATAATGTTACAAAAGGAGATGTTTTGTTTGAAAAAAAATAATGAATTAATTAAAGGATATTTGGCTGAGGCACTGCTTAATTTAATGAAAGAGAAAGATTTTAAGGATATAACTATAACGGAAATAACGCAGAAAGCTGGGGTATCAAGAATGACATATTATAGATACTATTGCTATAAAGAGGATATTTTAGATGATTATGTGACTGGTATAATTGAAGAATATAAAAAGATTAGAGAAAAAATTGATAAAAATGATTATTATAGTTTAATAAAATCTGCTTTTGATTTATTTTATGAACATCAAGAACTTATTAAAGCTCTTGAAAAGTGTAACTTATCTAGTATTGCTCAAAATAAAATAAATGAATATATAACTATTTTTTATCCAAATTATAAAGAAGAACTAAGATCAGAATATAGGCTTTATATATTGAGTGGTGCTTTATATAATGTTGGTAAAACATGGATAAATAAAGGCCTAAAAGAGGATTCTGCTACGATAAGTAAAATTTTTGTTGATAAACTTTATCCAAAAGAAAAAAACCTACAATAGGTTATTTTTTTATATCCGTCTATTATTAATGTAGCTCATGGTTCCTCTATGGTTAATACTTTCATAAAAATTCATCTCTTTATCAAACATTTAATTTCTATATTCTTAGTGCTAGTTCAAAAGCTAATAAGGCTACTTCTTTCTTTTTATCAAAGTTAACTAGTCCTTTGAGACTTCTCTCATCCCATTGGGTTGCATCTAAATTATCTCCGGCATAATAAAAAGTAAAAGCATCTATACCCAATTTTTCACTCACTGCTCCTATGGTGGCTCCTTCCATTTCTACACATACAGCTCCCTTTGATTTAAAATATTGTATTTTTTCTCTCGTTTCTCTATAAAAAGCATCTGTTGTCCATGTATAACCTTCTCTATAATCAAAATCAAATTCTTTTAGTACTTCTTTAAATTCAGAAACATATTTTTTATTTAATAATACACTGTCTCCTTCTGGTAAATAGTGATAACTAGTGCCTTCATCTCTAAAGGCTTTTCTTGGAATAATTATAGAGCAATCATTTATAGTATTATCTAATACACCACAATTACCAAATATAATAAACTTTTTTACACCACAAGCATGTAATTCTTCTAAATCACTGCTAATCCAAGGTCCACTAACCCCGGCCATAAAAAAAGTAAATTCTTTTTCTTTGTATTTTAAAATATAAATATTTCTTTCTAAATTGGCACAACTTATGTATCCTACTTCTTTACAACTAAATTTTTGGACAATATCTTCAAATAAATGTCTAGAAAATACACCAATAGCTACCTCTGGTAATTTAATATTAACATCTTGTTCTTCTTTAAAATGTATTCCTCTAGGTTTGATAAACCCTTCTTCTTTACTAAATAATATCATCTCACGCCTCCTTTATATAAGAATATTGTTTTCTTGTAGTTATTATAACAAATCACAATAAAAAAGACTAGCATATTTTATATTCTCAATTAAGGAGAAATTGCTAGTCTTAAATATTATCTAAATTGGCAACAAGATCCACATTGTTGATTTGTAATGACATTTTCTTCACTACAAGTGTATCTTGGTTGATAAGTATGTCTAAATATATGATTATTTATTATTCTAGTATTTATTGGGCAAACATGTTTAACCTCATGAAAAATATTTCTTTGAACGCATCTTTCTCTACCTGGTTCAATTATTGGACCAGAAACTGTTCCCATTGGATAGCCCTCATTTACGTTCATATTCATATTGGTATTAGTATTCATATTAGTATTAACATTTTGGTTAGTTATATTGATATCTATATCATCATATCCACCGTCTTGTCTCAAACCATCATTATAAAACATTTCTATTCCTCCTATCTACAATATAATATGAATATATAGATATTTGATATATTATAAATATCACAGTTATAATGTAATAAAAGTGTAAAATTACTATTTATTCTTGTTTTTTCTTATATCATTATATATAATTATTTTTAGGAGGAATAGAAAATGTTAGAAAACAAAATAGCTATTGTAACTGGTGGTTCTACAGGAATAGGATATGAAATATGTAACTTATTTGCAAAAGAAAAAGCTACAGTAGTGATGTGTGGTATAACTGAAGCATCTGCAAAAGAGGGAGCGAAAAAATTAATTTTAGAAAATAAAAATGCTAGGATAGTTCCAAGAAAATTAGATATTACTAAGGCAGAAGAAGTTTCAAATTTTATGGAAAGTATATACAAAGAATTTGGTAAAATAAATATACTAGTAAATAATGCTGGAGTTTGTTTTGCTAAATCATTACTTGATACTACGGAAGAAGATTTTATTAATTTAATGAATGTTAATACAAATGGTACCTTTAGATGTACTAAAGAGGCTGTTAAGTATATGAAAGAAACGGGAGGTTCTATAATTAATACAAGTTCTATGGTAGGAACTTATGGTAGTCCAAGTCAAGTAGCTTATACGGCAAGTAAATTTGCTATTAATGGAATAACTAAGAGTTGTGCTAAGGAACTTGGTAAATATAATATAAGGGTTAATGCTGTCGCTCCTGGTGTTGTTAAAACAAAAATGACTGAAGATAATGTTAATGATGAAATGGGAGAATACTTAAAAAGAATGACTCCATTAGGAAGAACTGCTATACCTAGTGATTTAGCTGGAACTTATTTGTATTTAGCAAGTGATTTATCAAAATTCACTACTGGAGCAATAATTGCTGTTGATGGAGGACTTGTTTTTTAATTTATGTAAAGAAAAAGCATTTGGATTTTTAATTCCTTATGCTTTTTTATTTTTATTAGAATGGCATTTTAAAGTTTCCATTACTAACCATTTTCATCATTTGTTTCATTTGTTCAAACTGGTTAAGTAGTGCATTAACTTCTGTAACCGTTCTACCTGAACCTTTTGCTATTCTTTGTTTTCTACTTGCTTTGAGAATATTTGGATTTTGTCTTTCTTCTTTAGTCATTGACAAAATGATTGCTTCAATGTGTTTCATTTGCTTTGGGTCAATATTTACATTATTTAATCCCATTTTCTTAGCTCCAGGTATTAATTTAATTAAATTTTCTAATGGTCCAAGCTTTTTTATTTGATTTAATTGACTTAAAAAATCTTCTAAGTCGAAATTCCCTTTTTTCATTTTTTTAGCAAGTTTTTCTGCTTCTTTTTCATCAATTTCATTCTGAACTTTTTCTACTAAAGATATAACATCACCCATACCAATTATTCGATTAGCCATTCTATCTGGATAAAACTCTGTTAATCCATCCATTTTTTCGCTAATACCTATATATTTAATTGGAATATTTGTTAAATGTCTTACAGATAAAGCTACTCCACCTCGAGTATCTCCATCTAGTTTAGTTAATATTACACCTGTTAGAGATAGTTTATCATTAAAACCAGTAATAACATTGATTGCATCTTGTCCCATCATAGCATCTATTATTAATAAAATTTCATGAGGGTTAACTTCTCTAACTATATTTTCTAATTCATCCATTAATTCATTATCAATATGTAATCTTCCAGCTGTATCTATCAACACATAATCAAAGCCATTATTTTTAGCATAATTTACTCCATTATTTGCTATATCTACAGGATTACCTTTTCCTTCAGAGTATACCTCTATATTAAGTTCTTTACCAATTTGTATTAATTGATCTATAGCTGCCGGTCTATAAACATCACATGCTACGAGTAATGGTTTCTTTTTATATTTTTTTCTTAATAAATTGGCTAGTTTACCTATAGTAGTAGTTTTACCAGATCCTTGTAGACCTACCAGCATAGTTATTGTAGGTTTACCATCTGTTTTTATTGGTACATTTTCTCCACCAAGAAGATTTTGAAGTTCATCGCGAACTATTTTTACAAACAAATCTCCTGGAGATATACTATTAGCAACTTCTGTTCCAAGCGCTTTCTCCTTAACTGTATTAGTAAATTCTTTAACTACTTTATAATTAACATCTGCTTCTAATAGAGACAATCTTATTTCTCTCATCATTTCAGAAATATTATCTTCTGTAATTTTTCCATATCCTTTTATTTTATGAGCAATACCCTGTAATCTGTCACTTAAATTTTCAAACATTTTTAATCACCTAAATTAATTATACACTAAAATTGCATAAATGTATATTTGTAAATGATGTGAAACAAAAATTTTGATAAAAATGATCCAATTAATATTGGGTTGTTTTTTCTTTGCTATCACATAAATAATACAGAAATGAATTTAGTCAATGATTAACTTTAGTTAAATTTATTTTGCATTGACTAAAGAAATGAATGTATTATAATTGTTAAGCAAAGAAATAATTAATTCTTGTCTTTTTTCTAATGGTGTTTTATATCCTAGAACTGCCATTGGTATTTTATTAGTTCTTTCTAAATATTTTTTGCCTTTTATTCTTAAATCTTCAAGCGAATCAAATTTTAAATTATTATAAAACCTTTCGTTATCATTTCTATGACTTCTTTCAACTTTTCCATTATGTCTTGGTGTTCTTGGTTTAATTTTGTGATGATCAATATCTAATTTTAAACACAATTCACCAAGTGGATGCAGCTTCTTCATTTTACTTTGATTCCAAGTGAATTCTGTTCCATTATCTGTTTGAATTTCTATTGTTTTATATCCGTAATAGGAAATACATCTTTTTACAAAATCTACGGTATTAACTGGCGTGTGTTCATCATACCAAAAAAGAAATCTTTCTCTAGAAGCTTCATCAATGCATGTATATTGGTAAAACTTTTTATCTTCAGGTATTTTGTTGCTATGGCAACAAGTTGGAACAAATTTTACATCAATTTGCCATTTAATTCCTAATTGCTTTGGTGTATCATATTTTTTAGACACATATTTAGATGTATTTTTAATATTTATTTCTTTATAAAAATCTAATCTTTTTAATACTCTATATAAACTTCCAATATGCCTTGAATATCCTCGGTTAATTCTTAATTTATACCATAATTCACATAATGTAATATCAGGATTTCTTCTTATTAGATTTTTAATCCAAGTTATTTCTTCATCAGTATGAGCATTAGGATGTTTTGATAATGGTCTATGCGACTTATCTTTTAAAGATCCTTTAGTTCCATTATATTGTTTATTCCAACGATAAAGGGAAGTTCTAGATATATGGTATTTTCTACATACATAACTAATTGAATTTCCGTTTCTATAAGTTTTAACTGCATTTTTTCTAATATGCAATTCATGAGGCAAATATCTTTTGCTTTTTTCGTTATTTTCATTTATAATATTCATTGTGATTCAAGTCCTTTCGTATAAATTTTTTGTTCAACTCAATATTATACGACTTGAATCTCTTTTTTTCTATAGAAATGTTTCACATCAATTGTAACACAACATTAATTATACACTAAAATTGCATAAAATGGTTGATTTTTAAACAAATTTATGTAATAATTAATACACATGCAGATGTGGTTCAACGATTAGAATACGGCCTTGCCAAGGCTGTGACGGGGGTTTGACTCCCCTCATCTGCTCCATTGGGAAATCTGTTCGAACTTTTATAGTTTGAACTTAATATAGAAAATATCAATTTCTAAACGAAGTTGATATTTTTTTGTGTTAAGAAAGGACAGATTTTATGATTAATATTATTAGTAAACCATTAGAGTTTGATGATGAACTAAAAAAGAAAATTAAGTTTATATGTGATTTTTGTAATACTAAACAAAAGATAATTAATGGAAACATAAGAAATATAGAAAATACTATGAAGTTGTAAGATAAATGTAGACACATAAAAACGGTCTACATTTTTTGTTATAATAAAATTGGAGGAAGAATATGACAAGAATTAGAAAAGAAACAAATAGATATTGGTCAAAAGAAGATAAGGTAAAAATAATTAATGAAGTATTATTAAATTGTAAATCAACTGAACAAGTTGCCAAAAAATATGATATTTCTGGTGGAATGCTTAGAGGATGGATAATTAAATATAATAAAGAAGGATTAGATGCATTGGAAAATAAAAAGAAGCCTGGAAACCCATTAAGTAAATTTTCTAATAGAAAAAACTTGTCTGATATGGAAAAGTTACAATATGAAAATATGAAGTTAAGAATTGAGAATGAACGATTAAAAAAAGGATACCTAGTGAAAGGAGATGGTTCAGTTGTAGCATTCAAGAAATAAAACAAAAAGAATTTGAAATTGTAGAAACATTAAGCAATGAATATTCGATTAAATCATTATGTGAAGTAATGAATATATCTAGAAGTGGTTATTATAAATGGTTAAAAATAAAAGATGTATTAAATCGATATGAAATAACTAGTAGAGATTTAGAACCTATAATAAAAAATATTCACAAGGTAAAGCCAAGCTATGGATATCATAGAATAAATTATTTAATTCGTAAAGAAACTGATTTGGTAGTATCTGATAACTTAGTTCATAAAGTTTGTAAGTTGTTAAAAATAAGAAGTAAAGCAAGACATTACTCAGTTTATAAAAAACCCGGAGAAGAATCAATTAAATATCCAAATCTTATAAATAACAATTGGGACACCACAAGACCATTAGAAAAAATTACATCAGATACAACAATGATATGGTTTAAAAGGCAAAGATATGATTGGACATACTATGTAGATGCATTTGACGATTCAATAATAGGTTCTGATATTAAGCCTTTTTATCACGGAGTAAGCATGAAAAATCATAGAGATGCCTTACAAGATATGTTAAATAACAAAATAAAAGGGGGATATAAAAACCAAGAAACAATTTTCCATTCTGATCAAGGCGCAATATATTCCTCAATAGCATTTAATAATGCACATAAAGATTATAACATAATTAGGTCAATCAAGAATAGGAACGCCAACAGATAATCCAATAATTGAATCTAAAAATGGTTGATTAAAGAAAGAAATGTATATAGATTTCAATCAAGATGATTGTGATACTGTTGAGGATTATATTGATGCAATAATTTATGATCACAATTATTTAAGACCAAGTTATGCATTAAATTATAAAACCCCAATTGAGTATAGAACTCAACTAGGGTTTAAATAAATGTTTTTTACTGTCTACTTTTCGTTGACAACTTCAGCTTCACTTTAAACCATCGTTCTTTTATAATTCAATATTATTTCTATTACCATCTAATTTGAAATTAAATGGATATATTATAGTTTTTTCATTGATTAAATCTGTTTGTTTTATATCAATTATTCTTTCAATAGTAGGACTAGTATTAATAGTTACTATTTTTGATTTAACTTCTTTAACAAACTTAGAAGCATTTTCTGTTGATGTAGTGAATATAGCTGAACTATATTTGCTACCATTATAATTAATTTGAGCAATGGCTTCATTAACATCATTTACTATTATAGCAATAGAATGATCTAATTTGGTATCACTATTTATATATAATTGAATATTTAATCCAGTATTTACTATTTTATTTAAAAATTCTATATGAGAAGTATCCTCTATGTATAAATCAAAATTTTCATAGCCACTTACAATTGTTCTATTTTTAGATTTATTTAAAATCATGTTTTGTAAACTATGGTTACCTATGCAAACAACTAAATCAATATTAGCAAAATTTGATAATAATTCATCAAAATTTTCAGATACATATATTTGTACTAGATATTTAGATATATTAAATTGCTCTAAAACACTTTGTATTATTTGTATTAATAATTGATTAGTTCCAAACATAAAGCCATTATTTGAAAATATTGTTGTATTTCCAGCCATTATATTTCTAACAACCATTTCAATGATAGTATATGGATTACCATCAGTAATAACAACAACATTGCCATAATCCATTATTTGAGTTCCATATACTATCTTTTTTTCTTCATCTTTTTGTGAAAGAGTTACATCACCATAAAATATATTTTCTTTTTCCAAATTAGAAAAGATATTTTTAATAATATTAAAATCTAATATAAAACCATTATTATTCTTTTTATCAATACTATTTGCTTGTTCAATGGCTTCTTTATTACTTTCTAAAGCCTTTTGAATTTGATTAATTATAGGTTTAATATTTTTACTTAGAATATCTTTATTAACTTGTAAAGCATTTGATATTATTTTATTGATATTATTATCTTGCATGACCAACACCTCTTTCTATATCCATTTCATCAGTTAAACCAGTAATTTTCGCATACATTTCTTTTTGCTTTTCATCCAGAGCTGACACATCAATTTCTTTATCACTAGCAATTTGTTCTAAAGCCAATCTCATTTGCATTACAACTTGACTTTCAATATCCATTTGTTGTTGTTCATTATCAACTTTAGTATTGAATAGTAAATCTCCAACTCTTAATCTATCACCATTAACATCATATATAATAGCAAAATTTGGATTCATTATTATTCTAGCAGTTTCTGGATTTAAACCATAATTTCTTGCTATTTCAGTAACGAGATGTTCTGAATCTGCATAATCACTAACAGAAGTATCTAAATTTCTTGGATCTTCTTTAGTAACTATTTCTAGTTTTTCTAAAGATAGTAATGATTTTTCTGTAAAATTAGAATCACTATATTCAACAAAAGTATCACTGTGTACTGGAAGTGTATCACCATCAAATTCTTTTCTATCATCTCGTTCTTCTAAAATATATTGTGTTGTAGAATCACTTGTATAAAGGCCTCTAGATAATTTTACTGGTTCTTCAAAAGGTAATGGTCTTGATAAAATTGTTTTATCAATTGGCAAAGTTTTTAATGATCCTTTTATATTACTATATCCAAGACCAGATGTAATTTTTCCTAATCTTAATCCCTCATATTGTTCTTGTGTAATTTTATTACTATCGAGTAATTCCTTATAAACTTTTTCATCTACTTCTATCAATTCATGAGCAACCATCTTATAAATTGCTAATATATCATCAGTAAATTGATTTCTTATACCTGAATCTTCTTGTCCTCTTAGTATTCCATTATCCCACATTTTTTGATCTGGAACTTCTATATTATCAAAACACAACACATCTTTGTTTCTCCATACCCAACTTTGGGCAACTATCTCTCCAGCAGTATTTGTTATAATAAATACTCTTCCATTTTTATCAACCATACTATGTTCCATACAAACTTCTGCAGGCTCTCCTAATCTCTGACAACAATCGCTTTCAAAACCTATTGACATTGCCCTAGGATCATCAAGTCTCAAAATTTCATAATGATAAGTTCCAGATGGAAGATTAACACTTTTATCTGACGAAATACGAGGAATACTGCTAAACGTTCTCTGTTTGCCATAATTATAAATTTGTTGAAGAATTTCAAAATCTTGCTGAGAATAATTTTGAATCCCTGCTACTTGTGTTACTCTTTCGTTTCCAGTATTTACATTTTCATATTTATTATTATTGATATAACTCATGGCTAAATCCAATGTTAAATTAACATTTGAATATATAGTTTTTATTTCTTCGAATCTACGTTGTATTGCAGAAATTTGTGACAAATACTTACTATCGCCAATAATAATGTCAAAATTTGATAAGAAAAACTCCCTAAAATCAGAATCATATTCTAATTTGAAACCACCTAGATAATGATGTGCTTTATCTGGTGTTAAGATAGGTAATTCTCTAAATTTTTCCAAAATACCTCTAATGGCTTGTGATGATTTTGGACAACTTTGAGCATTAATAGTCAATGTATAAGAACCATCTTCATTTTTCTTATAAAGTTGTGCAAATATTGGTTTAGAAAAATCAATATCTACTTTTTCTTTTTTCAATGTTTCTAATAAATTTACTAATGTAGCGGTATCAATTAAATCAATAAAATTATTCTTCTTAGCATATTCAATCATTTTATTATACGCTTCTTCTTTTTCTTCAGGTGTCATATTTGGTGCTTCAATTCTTCTATTACCATTAATATCTATAATTGATTTGTTATGATAGAAAACACCTCTTTGACTATATTGATCTATTTGGTGATCAATTTGATCAATAATATAACCTTTATCAGCATCTAGTCTTTTAGGTAAACTAGTTAATAAATCTTGTAATTTTTTAAAACCTCTTTGATCTTGATCAAATGCACCAAATGAATATGCAAGTTTTAGCATAGCATCTCTTGATTCTGGAGTTCTAGCAAAACTTTGAATTCTCATTAAATTACTCCAGTTAGAGCCAGATGCTAAGAATTTATCTGCTTCCTCAAGTCTAAAGTTTTGCATTACAACAAAGTCCGGAATAAACTTGCCACCAGTTTTATCATACCAACTTTTCATTAATTCAACTTGGTGTGATCTCATCATTTCCTTGACAGTTTCAGCTCTATTAATTCCTAATTTAATTCCTTTTTCTTCACCAAATAATTCAAAATATTGTATTAATTCTTTCTTTAGATAATTATTTCTAAGTAAAGAAGTAGTTAAGGATTTGTCTTTTAAGAATGGTAACCAATCTTTATTTCTTTGTAATACTTCAAATGTCATAGGATAGTTATTAGCATAATTATAAAAATATCTTTTTAATTCATCTGGTACATCTGCCCCTAAAAATAATTCTGGATAGTTTTCCTTTAAGAAGTCTGGCGCATCTTCTGGATTATAAGCAAGATTACCTAATTTACTTTCTCTAGCAATAATGTTTTCAATTCTTTTAGATATTTCTTCAATACTTAAACCATTTTCAAAATCCATGCTTTGTAGACCAAAATCAATATATTTTCCATTTCTTATAGTTATATCTTTATTAAGATGTTGTGCTATACCATCCATATATCTACCATATTTAGCACATAATTGTAAAAATTTCTCATTACCAAATACTTGTAATAATTCTAAATCACTATACTTCTTTTCAGAAGTTCGACCATAACCAGTATCTAAGAAAATTCTTCCCTCATGATGATTTCCATCTTTATCACCAAATGCTATTGATAAATTCTTATCTTTAAGAGCATTGGCTAACTCTGGATATTTCTTTATATCATCAAAACTTAATGTTCTAGTATAAAATGCCTTTGTTAACCTTTGTCTTTCTTCTTGTGATATACTAGTTAAATTATCAAAATTAACAAATATTTCTGGATGTTCTGTAACTAATTCTGGAACACTAGCAAGGTAAGAATAATCTGCTTTTCCTTTTATAATTTTATTATAAATAGCATTTCTTAATGATTGTTCTATTGCTTGTTCGTTTTCAATTTCATCGTGTAAACTTGTTATTGTAATATTAGAAAGAACTACACCATATTTAGCACATAATTGTAAAAATTTCTCATTACCATATCTTGAAACATATTCATCTACAAAATTAGCAAAACTTGGCATCATTCGCCCTTGTTCATCTATTAATCCGGGTATTGCTAACTTCATATCTGCTCTTATAGTATTTGACAAGTTTTTATTAACTAAATATTTTACATACTCTTTGTGATGATATAAAAACTCTGGATTAAGTCTATTTTTATAGAAAGCCATTTTTAATTCGACTGGAGCATTTAAATCTATAAATATTTCTGGATGACTTTCTCTAAATTCACCTTGAATCCAATCGTAAGAAGGGAAGTCAGTAAATATTCCATTTTTTCTCATGTGGTCTAAGCAATTAGCAAATTGAGTTAAAAATTCTTCATAAGATATATTTCCATTTTTAAAATCTATTCCTTGTTTTTCTAATTGGCTTGGACTATGCATACGAAAATAATCACTAAAAGCATTAAACATTTCTAAATCTCTTGACCACTCATATCCTTTATGAGTAAAGAAACCCGTTTCTTGTTCAAATCTCCTAATATTCTCTATATTAAGTGTATCTAAAACTAATCTTTGACTATTATCAATAACAAGTACTGAATCAGTATATTGCAATAAATCATTAGCAGTATTTAATTTTTCAACGAATTGAAAATTCATAGATGATAGCCACTCTGGAACATTATAAATTGTTTGTCCCTCACTTACAACTTTAAATTGATCTGGCATACCATAATTTGAAAAGTATTGTTTTACTGCTTTACTAAAAGCACTTTCCAAATCTTTTCCTTCTTTTAAAAATTGATTAAAAGTTCTAATATCTTCTAACTCTGCTATATGTAGCAATACATCAGAATGTTTTTTGATTAATGATAAGAATTCCTCTTGACCATATTTACTTATAATAAAATCAACTAAGTAAGACTGATATGATATTGAAAAATTATAATCTTCATCATCGTTATATTCTAGCCATATATAATCATTAAAATGCGATATAATATTTTTTTTCTTAAGTTCTTCAAGTTCATTATCGGTTAATCCAATAAAATCAATAAGTTTCAAATTTCTAGTATAATAATTAGATTTAAAATTAGCATTAAAAGAAAAACTTAAGAATTCATTTGGATTATCTTTTATAGTATTTTCATCAAATTGCTCTGGACTATATGAAGAACTAATACTATTCAAATTTCGAATATTACATCCTCTAAAATTAGCATTAGTGCCAGCATATTTTACCAGTTTAAAGTCAATGTTAGCATTTGTTTTAGAAAAATCTGCTTCATGACTTTCATCAGATAATATTGCCATATCACTCCACTCAGAATAGGGAATATCACTTAGATCATATTGTGATAAACGATTTTGGATTTTTAAATATTGATTAACTACTCTTTGTTCTTCTTTATCATAATCATAATTTTCATCATGACCATGTGCTTCATAATTATCTTGAAATTCTTTAACTATTTGTGCTAGTTGATTCTTTATTTGTTTAAATTGTTCTAAACTCATTTTTTCAATCATATATAATACACCTTTCTAAATTTTCAACTTACTCTTACTATAAATAATTATAACATGTATAATACTGATTAGTAAATGAATTTGATTTTTTTTTCATTTACTAATATACACTTTAATGTGTTTATAAGAATTGTTTTTCTTGACATTAAGTAGGAATTTTATTAGAATATCATTTAAAAAAGGATTCTTTTATGAATAAAAAAGCAGTTATAGATTTAGTATTAGAAGAATTTAATGATTCTGTTATAAGATATGGAGTTAGAAATAATACTGATTATACGACATTAGAAATCCTTTTAAATATTATATATGACAAATTAATAACTATTAATTGTTATAGTCGTGTATTTTATTTTTTACTTGCTTATAAAATTGAGACTTTAAAATGTCAATTATATAAAAAAAGTAGAAATGTTTGTATTAAAAATATAAATTATTTTACTAATTATAATGTTTCTAAAAAAGAAGTTGGGGATATTTTAAATACGTATAAAGATACTTTAAATAGACTATCTAGAGGGAAAAAAGATGGCTATTCCTATATCTATTGCTAGAACTTGTAATATTCCTCTTAGGAATACAATAAATAAAATTAATGCTTTTTGTGTAATAAATTGTATTGATAATAGAGTTTCTGATTATGAATTAAAATTAATTATTAGAGAATTTGGTCGTTGTATACATAGAATAGATTATGAAGATGTATTTTTAGATATTTTTTGTAGTTATGTTCATGATAAGAAGTGTATAATAATTCAAGATGTTTATAATGTTATAAATTGTTATTTTATTGATAATGGATTATCTAATGAAATGTTTATACGTTTGTGTGGTAGTATTGATAAAAAAAAGAAGAGTACAGAAAAAGAAATACTATTGTATATTTAGAAAGGGTTAGAAAAATATATTTTAAGGGAAATTGTGGGATATTTCTTTTAAGTATTTTAAAATTATCAAATAAATGATACAATAAATATGAATAGGAGAGTTTTATGAAATTATATAATACTAGGTCAAGGATGATTGAGGAATTTGTTCCTAATAATAAAGATGTAGTGACTCTATATACGTGTGGTCCTACGGTATATCACTTTGCTCATATTGGTAATTTGCGAACATACATTATGGAAGATGTGCTTGAAAAGGCACTTAACTTTGTTGAATATAATGTTAAAAGGGTTATGAATATAACTGATGTTGGGCATTTAACTAGTGATGGTGATACTGGGGAAGACAAAATGCTTAAAGGTGCTAAAAGAGAGCATAAGTCTGTTATGGATATTGCTAAATATTATACGGATTGTTTTAAAGAGGATTGTAATGAATTAAATATTAAATGGCCCGAAACTGTTATACCTGCTACTTCCATGATTGATTATTATATTAATTTTATAGAAGAGTTAATTAAGAAAGGTTATGCTTATTTTGCTAATGGTAATGTTTATTTTGATACTTCTAAATTAAAAGACTACTATGTATTATCTAATCATGTTTTAGATGATTTGATGGAAGGTGTAAGGGAAGGCGTTTCTATTGATAGTAATAAGAAAAATAAAAATGATTTTGTTTTATGGTTTACAAAATCTAAATTTGATAGTCAGGAGTTAAAATGGGATAGTCCTTGGGGACTTGGGTATCCTGGGTGGCATATTGAATGTTCTTGTATTTCTATTAAATATTTAGGAGAATACTTAGACATACATTGCGGTGGTGTAGATAATATATTTCCACATCATACGAACGAAATTGCTCAAGCAGAAAGTTACCTTGGTCATAAATGGGGGAATTGTTGGTTCCATACAGAACATTTAAATGATTCTACTGGAAAAATGAGTAAATCAAAGGGGGAATTTTTAACTGTTTCTTTATTAAAAGAAAAGGGTTATAATCCTTTGAGTTATAGATTTTTATGCTTACAATCTCATTATAGGAAACAAATGATTTTTACTTTTGAATCTTTAGATATAGCAGAAAATGCATATAAAAAGCTACTTAATAGGGTAGCTAACTTAAAAAATGATGGGGTTGTTGATAAGAATATTAAAGAGATGTATATTACTAAATTTAAAGAAACTTTGGAAGATGATTTAAATACATCTAATTCTTTAACAGTTCTATATGAAGTTTTAAAGAGTGATATTAATGATGCTACTAAGAGAGAGTTGGTTTTAGAGTTTGATAAAGTTTTATCTTTAGATTTGATGAAGAGTAATACTAATGATGTTGATTCTAATAAGAAAAAATATATACAAGAAATGATTAAAAAAAGAGAATTGGCTAAGAGGGAAAAGAATTATGTTTTAGCTGATGAAATTCGTAATAAACTTAATGAAGAGGGTATTGTACTTAAAGACACTAGAGAAGGAACAATATATGAAATAATAAAATGAGAGGATGATGTTTGTGGATTATGACTTATATATTATAATAAATTGGACTATTCCATTAATTGGTTTTTTGATTACTTTAGCATCACAAGTATATATTAATATTAATTATAAAATATATAAAGGACATATAAATGCTAAGAATAAAACAGGTTATGATGCTGCAAGGGCTATTCTTGATGCTAATAATTTAAATGATATTGATGTAATAGAAACAAAGGGAACTTTAACTGATCATTATGATCCTAATAGAAAGGTAATAAGATTATCTACCAGAGTGTTTCACGATGCTTCTGTGGCTTCTGTAGCAGTAGCTGCTCATGAATGTGGTCATGCTATTCAAGATAAGGAAGGTTATAATTTTTTAAGAATTAGAAGTTTTTTGGTACCTTTTGTTAATTTTAGTACAAGATTGGGATATATCGTAGTGTTTATCGGATTATTGTTTAGTTTTTATAATGTTGCTATGATTGGTATTGCTTTACTTATGGCAATGTTGTTATTTCAATTAGTAACACTACCTGTTGAATTTAATGCTTCAAATAGAGCAAAGAAGGAAATAGATAAATTAGATATGTTAAATAGTGATGAAAAGAATGGTATGAGTAGAATGTTAACTTCTGCCGCTCTTACTTACGTTGCTTCTTTGACTACAACGCTATTACAAATATTTAGATTATTTTTGATAGTAGCTAATAATAGAGATAAAAATTAAAGAGCCTGCTGGCTCTTTTTATTCATGAAAAGTGGTAAAATCAGGAATAAAACTTTCATTTTGAGTTTCTCCTTCTTGTATAAAGGCATTTCTTACACCTATTTTCCAAGAATAGTCAATAATACTATTATATTCTTCTTCACTTACTTTTTTATTTAATTCTTGATATTGACATTTTTTTACTGGTGTATACTGATTCATAATACTTATTAATATTTTATTATGATATTTGTGATGTAAATATTTTATAATTTTCCTACTATCAGTATACATACCTGGAAGTAATAAGTGTCTGACAATAACTCCTTTTATAATATCTCCGTCTTCATTAAATATGGGTTTTCCTACTTGTTTATACATTTCATATATTGCTTTTTTGGCATATTCAAAATAGTTGTTTACATGAGAGTATTTTAATGAATAAGTATTATTATAATATTTCAAATCTGGTAAATAGACGTCTACTAATCCTTTTAGCATTTTTATGGTCTCTACATTTTCATAGCTACTTGTGTTATATACTATTGGGATATTTAGACCTTTGGATTTTGCTAATGTAAGACCTTCTACTATTAATGGGACATAATGAGTAGGGGTTACTAAATTAATGTTGGTGGCTCCTTGACATTGAAGTTCTAAACAGATATTACTAAATTCTTCTTCTGTAATTTCTTTTCCATTGCCCATAGCGCTAATATAATAATTTTGACAAAATATACAACGCATATTGCAGTTAGTAAAAAAGATAGTTCCTGATCCATTCTTTCCTGTTATTGGTGGTTCTTCCCATTTATGTAAATAATATTTACTAATTTTTATTTTATTAGTACTTTTACAGAAGCCTATTTCTCCTTTATTTCTATTAACTTGACAGTTTTTTGGACATAATGTACATTTATCTAATACTTCTTTCATGTATATTTTCCTTTCTTTTTAATTAATATTTTAACACATATTTGACTAAGTATTAATTTTTTTATATAATTATGTTGGTGATTTGTGTGAAAATAATAGATTTAAAATTAGAAATATCTGCTGTTAGGAAAAGTCAATTTCCTAGTGATGATAAAAGTGAGTTTTTATTAGTAGGTCGTTCTAATGTTGGAAAAAGTAGTTTTATAAATACTTTGGTAAATAGAAAGAATTTTGCTAGAACTTCTTCTATACCCGGTAAGACTCAAACATTAAATTTCTATTTAATTAATAATTGTTTCTATTTAGTAGATGCTCCTGGATATGGATATGCTAAAGTCAATAAACAATTAAAAAATAAGTTTGGGTTAATTATGGAAGACTATTTAGAGGGAAGAGATAATCTTAAGATGGTATTCTTGCTTGTGGATTTTCGGCATAAGCCTACTGATGATGATGTTATGATGTATAATTATTTAAAACATTACAATATACCGGTTACGGTAGTATGTACAAAGATGGATAAGGTTACTAAAAAGAATCAAGATAAGAATTTGAAATTAATTAGTAAGACTTTAGGGGTAGAACAGCAAGAATTAATACCTTTTTCAACGATTACTAAGGTAGGTAAACAAGAAATATATAATAAATTAATGGAAGAAATAGAATTATAGAAAAGAGGTGTAGATATGAAAATACCAACGGTGGCTTTAGTAGGGAGACCTAATGTAGGGAAGAGTACTATATTTAATAAATTAGTGGGTAAAAAGATATCTATTATTGAAGATACGCCTGGTGTTACTAGGGATAGAATTTATTCTGATGTTGTATTTAAAAATTATAAGTTTCATTTGATAGATACTGGAGGAATAGATGTTAGTAAGGAGTTATTTAATAAAGAGATAATAGTACAGGCTGAAATTGCTATTAATGAGGCTGATGTTATTGTTTTTATTATTGATGGTAAAGAGGAACTTAATCAAAATGATTTTGTTATTAGGGATATGCTAATTAAGTCTGGTAAGAAAATAATCGTAGCTGTTAATAAAATGGATAATCCTAAGAATATGGATAATATATATAGTTATTATGAACTAGGGTTTGATAATATTATTCCTGTTAGTGGTGAACATAATATTGGGCTTATTTCTTTAGAAGAAGAAATTGTTAAGGATTTTGTAGAAGTTGGTGAAGAAAATTTAATTGATGATAAAATTAGATTTTGTGTTATAGGTAGACCTAATGTAGGAAAGAGTAGTTTGGTTAATGCTTTACTTAATGAGGAGAAAGCTATTGTAAGTGATATTGCTGGTACTACTAGGGATGCTGTTGATACTCCTTTTAGATATGATAATAAGGATTATGTTATTATTGATACGGCAGGTATTAGAAAAAGTGGAAAAATATATGAGAATATAGAGAAGTATAGTGTTATTAGAGCTATGAAAGCTATAGAAAGAAGTAATGTTTGTTTACTTGTAATTAATGCTCATGAGGGTATTATAGAACATGATAAACATATTGCAAGTTATGCACTTGAAGCTGGTAAGCCTTTAGTTATTGTTGTAAACAAATGGGATACGGTTGATGACCAGAATAATATTCGAGAATTTACTAAGTTAATAAGAGCAGAATTTAAATTTTTATCTTATGTCCCTATTGTGTTTGTTTCTGCTAAAACGAAAAAGAAAATTCATACAATTATGCCTGAAGTTTGTAAGGTATATAATAATTCTATTAAAGAAATAAAAACTAGTATTCTAAATGATGTTATTAGAGATGCTGTTATGTTAAATCAACCACCTTCATATAAAGGGAAACGTCTTAAAATATATTTTGTCTCTCAAACTGGTATAGCTCCCCCTAAATTTACTTTTAATGTCAATAGTAAGGGGCTTGTACATTTCTCTTATAAGAGATATTTGGAAAATAAAATACGTGAATCTTTTGATTTTGAAGGAACTCCTATTGAAATAATTTTTAAAAATAAAAATGGAGAATAAAAAATACAGATATTCATTTGTATTAGCTAAATGCATATATTATTATCAGGAGGTTTTATGAGATTTTCTGATAATTTTTTTAAAAAAGTAGAAAAAAAGACTAATATAAATAAAGATACTATATTGTCTTTAGCTAACAAGTTACAAGATGGTAATATGAAAAACGAAACAACTTTAAGAGAAGTAATTAGTGAATTATCACAAATGACAGGGAAAGAGGTTTCTAAAGAGAAAGAAGATAAAATTATTAATGCTGTTATGAATGATAAGGTTCCTAATGATATTGAAAAATATATAGATGAATAATACATCACTATTATTAATTATCCTTGTTTGGGATAATTTTTTCTTATTGCAAATACTTAGTATTTATGTTATTCTAATGTTACCAAGAGAAATTGTTTGAATACAATATAAAAAAGGAGGTAATTATGCCTAGAATAAAAATAGAAGGTAACAATAAATTATCTGGGAAAATTACGATAAGTGGTGCTAAGAATAGTGCTGTTGCTCTTATACCAGCGGCTATTTTATGTGATGAAGAGGTAATTTTAGAAAATGTTCCTAATATAACTGATGTGGATGATTTAGAAAACATTCTTTGTAGTTTAAAATCAAATGTTATAAGAAATGGTGATGTAGTTATTATTAATAATAATAATTTAGAGAATAATAAAATAACTCATGAATTATCTAAAAAATTAAGGGCTTCATATTATTTTATGGGAGCTTTGTTGGGTAAATTTAAATATGTTGATATGTATTTTCCTGGTGGTTGTTCTATTGGGTCTAGACCTATTAATATTCATTTAAAGGGTTTTGAAGCACTTGGAGCTGATATTACTGAAGAAGATAATCATTTTATTATTAAAGCTGATGATTTAGTTGGTAATAAAATTGACTTAGATTTTCCTAGTGTAGGAGCTACGATTAATATTATGTTAGCTGCCACGAAAGCTCGTGGTGTGACGGTTATTAACAATGCTGCTAGAGAGCCAGAAATTGTTAATGTTGCTTTGTTTTTAAATGAGATGGGAGCTATGATTAGTGGAGCTGGTACTGATACGATTACTATTCAGGGTGTTAAGTATCTACATAGTGCTGTACATAAGGTAATACCTGATAGAATTGAGGCTGGTACGTATTTAATAATAGCTTCTTTGCTAGGAGAGAATTTAACTATTGATAACTTAGATCCTATCCATATAAAGAGTTTGACTGATTTGTTAATTAAGTCTGGTGTTAATATGAATATTAATGATACGGCTATTGTAATAAATAATGTTGGTAAATATAAGACTTTTGATGTAGAGACAAATGTTTATCCTGGTTTTCCTACTGATTTACAACAAGTAGTAACTACTTTTTTGACACAATGTGATGGAGAAGCGAAAATTGTAGAAAATATTTATGAGAATAGATTTCAAAATGTAGAGTATTTAAATAAGATGGGAGCTAATATAATAGTAAGTGATAATAATAAAGAGGCTATTGTAAAAGGAAAGACTAAATTAATCGGTAAAGAGGTTAAGGCTACTGATTTAAGAGGGGGGGCTTCTTTACTTATTGCTGGTTTAATAGCAGACGGTATAACTTATATTAGTGATATTTCTTATATATTAAGAGGATATGATAATATTGTAGAAAAATTACAAAATGTTGGTGCTAAAATTGAATTAATATAATAATATTTAATAGATATGAAAAAAATATTATTAATATTATTTCTTTTTTTATCTTGCTATATTATTTATGCTAAGACTTATGATGATAAAAAATTTTATTTGGCTGTTGGAGATGGTATAACAGCTGGTTATAATGATATAATAATTAATTATTTGGATAATTTGGATATTTTAAAAGAATATAATAATAGTTTTATAAATAAGGATTATAGGATTAAAGATTTAATTAGAGTAATAAAGTATAATGAAGAGATGAATATAAATAATAAAAGTGTTTCTATTCATTATTTGTTAAAAGAGGCCGATATAATAACTTTATCGATTGGGATGAATGATATATATTATAAATTAAATAATAATACTAAAGATATATATAGTTATGTTAATGAGATGATTAATGATATGGAAATATTGCTTGATAGTATTAAGAAATATTCTTGTAATAAAGTTATTGTTTTAGGATACTACAATATAACAAATAAAAATAATGATATATTTACTTATTTAAATTATAAAGTTAAGTCTTTGGTAGAAACTTATGGTTATGATTATATAGAACTTGCTAATATAATTAATAATGAACATTTGCAAAGTACTGATAATTATTATTTAAATGAAGAAGGAAATCAATTAATTAGTAAATTAATAGTTGAAAAGTTTAAAAATAGTTGATATAATATACCATGTATTTATTACTATGACATTTTGTCATGGCGGAAGGAGAGAAAAAAATGAAAAAAAATATACATCCTAGTTATGTAGAAGCTACAGTAACTTGTGCTTGTGGTAACACTTTCACAACTATGTCTACTAAAGAAAATATTAATGTTGAAGTTTGTTCTAAATGTCATCCTTTCTATACTGGTACACAAAGTACTGCTAGTAGAAAAGGACAAGTAGATAAGTTTAATAAAAAGTATGGCTTTGATAAAAAGTAATAACGTTGAGACAATAGTCTCTTTTTTTTAATTACTATTTATAAAATTAATTATTTATAATATAATATAGGTATGAGTAAGAAAAAAGAAATAATTAAATGGTTGATATTTAGTTTTATATTATTGGGACTAAGTATATTAATAATTAAAATTTTAAAAGAAGATTATATTTGGATGGATACTTTGCAAGATAAAATGGTAAGAAATAATACTTTAACTAGTATTATGAAATTTATTACTAGTTTTGGTAGTGCTTATTTTTTGATAATAGTAGCTGGAGTTTCTATGTTAATATTTAAGAAAAAGAATATGGGAAATTATATTGCTTTAAATTTAGCTATAATATATTTACTTAATGTTATTATTAAAAATATAATTAAGAGGGCTAGGCCTTTAGGATATGGTTTGTTATATGAAAATGGATATAGTTTTCCATCTGGTCATTCGATGGTTAGTGTGGCTTTTTATGGTTTTATTTTATATTTAGTTATTAAAAATGTTAAGAACAAATATTTTAAATATATATCATCTCTAATAATTATACTTTTAATGGTATTAATTCCTATAAGTAGAGTTTATTTGGGAGTACATTATCCTAGTGATGTTATTGGTGGTGCTTTGTTTAGTTTGGATTATCTTTTGTTATTTGTTATGTTATATAATAAATTTTGTAAAGAATAGAAATATTATTGACTTAATAAAAGATATATAGTAATTTTTAAATGGAGGTATTATGAAGATAGGGATAACTAATGATCATAGAGGTGTAAAAAAGAAACAATTATTGACAAATTTTTTAACTGATTTAGGGTATACTATAAATAATTATGGAACCGATACAGAAGATTCTGTTGATTTCCCAGACTATGCTTATAAATTAGGGAGAGCTATTCAAAATAATGAAGTTGATTTAGGTATAGCTATATGTGGTACAGGAATAGGTATGAGTATAGTTTTAAATAAAATGAAGGGTGTCTATTGTGCAAAGGTAGCAAATGTTAGTGAAGCAATACTTTCTAAGAGTCATAATGATGCTAATGTTATTGCTATATCAGAAGAGATGGATGATTTTACTACTAAAGAAGTTATTGTTAAGTTTATTGAAACACCTTTTTCAAATGTGGATAGATATGTTCTTAGGAATGAAAAAATTAAGGATATAGAGAATGCGTAGATTTTTACTCTATATAATTATTTTACCTTTAGTGATATGGGTTGTTGATGGAATTAATATTAATTCTATATTTAAAAAAAATAGAATATATCAGGCAAGGGTAATATATATAATTATAATTTTTGCATTGACATACCTGACAGTTAATTTTATGTATGATTTCATAGGAAGTTTAAGTTAAGAAAAGAGGTATTATGAAAAAAATCATAATAATAATCATTTTGTTAATTTTTATTCCTTTTTTTATTGCTACTTTGTATAATAAAAATTATAGAGAAATTAAGTTAGAATATATAAGTAATATTAATATACGGGTATTAAGAAATAAAACAGGGGAAATTGAAGTTATGCCTATTGATGTTTATCTTGTTGGGGTATTAGCGGGGGAAATGCCTATATACTTTGATATGGAAGCTTTAAAAGCTCAGGCTGTTGCTTCTCGTAGTTATGCTTTAAAGAGAATTGGTTATAATAAAGATAAAGATTATGATGTGGAAGATTCAATTATGAATCAAGTTTATTTAGATAATGAATACTTAAAAGAGGCTTGGAAAGATAAATATATTAAAAATATAAATAAAATTAGAAAAGCTGTTAACTCTACATTAGACGAATATTTATATTATGAAGATACTTTAGTAGATGCTATGTTTTTTTCAACAAGTAATGGTTATACAGAAGATCCTGAGAATATTTTTGGTTTTTCTGCGCCTTATTTAAAGAGTGTAGCTAGTCCTTGGGATGAAGGTGTGTCGGAAGCATTTATGACTAGTAAAATAATGAGTTTAAGAGTTTTTTATAATTTACTTGGATTAGAATATAATAAAAATTTAAATATTGAAATATTAAAAAGAAGTAGTTCAAATAGAATACTTCTTTTAAAAATTAATGGAAAAGAATTTAGTGGGAATGTTGTAAAACAAAAATTATCTTTAAGATCTAATGATTTTGAAATAACTCTACTTGGTAATGATATAAGTATTACTAGTAAAGGATATGGTCATGGTGTTGGAATGAGTCAATATGGGGCTTTAGGTATGGCAAAAGAGGGTTATAAATATGATGAAATACTTAAATACTATTATAATGGTTCTTATATAAAAAAAATAAAACTATAGTATATTTTTTGTTGTTTGGTTAAAACTTATATTAGGTGATTGAAATGAAAGGGAGAAAAATTAAATCTTTTGTAGTACCAGTAGCATATACTTTAGCTATTTGTGTTTTTGTATTTAGTATTTATTTATTAGAGGGAATAGTTAATAATAAAATGTTTGCAAACAATGAAGATAGTAATATTCAGTATGTTGATAGTGAAATTGTTAATGTTAATGAATATATTCCCGTAGTTAGTGAGGATAAGAATATTATTAGGCCATATAATGGAGATAATATTAGTATAAGTAAAAAATATTATGATTATGATAAAGAAGAGGAAGATCAGAAGGATGCTATAATATTTTATGAAGGTATATATATGCAAAATTCTGGAGTTGATTATACTAAAAGTGAAGAGTTTGATGTTGTTGCAATATTAGATGGTACAGTAATTAGTGTTGTAGATAATGAAATAATGGGTAAAACTATTGAAATAAGACATAGTAATGATATGATAAGTATTTATCAGAGTTTAAATGATGTTAAAGTTAAAGTAGATGATATTGTATTAAAGGGACAGATTATTGCTAAGAGTGGTGTATGTAACTTGTATAATAAAGATTATAATTTACATTTTGAATTATATCATAATGGTGCTACTGTTAATCCAGAAGATTATTATGATAAAGATATTAGTGAATTACAGTAATATAATGTTTTTTTATAAATATATTATAGTATGACAAAAGAAATAATTAAAAGGGTTATTGATGAAGCTGACTATATGATATTGACTAATAAGACAATAAGAGAAGTTGCTAAAAAGTTTTATGTTAGTAAATCTACTGTTCATAAGGATTTACAAGAAAGATTATTATTGATAGACATTAAAAGATATAGTAATGTAAAGGAAATATTAAAAAATCATATAGAAATAAGGCATATTAATGGAGGAAAGAAAACTAAACAAATATTTTTAGAAAAAAGGAGACTAAATGTATAAAAATATCCTAGTTTATGGTAAAATATATGTGGAAAAGGTGATATTATGATGTTTAATAAAGATATTGGAATAGATTTAGGAACTGCCAATGTACTAATATATATTAAGGGTGAAGGTATAGTATTAAATGAACCTAGTGTTGTAGCTATAGATTCTGATACTAAGAAACCTTTAGCTGTTGGTAGCGAGGCTAGGGAAATGTTAGGAAGGACTCCTGGTAGAGTTAAAGCAATTAAACCTATGAAAGATGGGGTTATTGCTGATTTTGAGACGACAGAACTTATGCTAAATTATTTTATAAAAAAAGTAAATGGAAGAAGTTTTTTTTCTAGACCTAGAATACTTATATGTTGTCCTTCAAATATAACTCAAGTAGAAAAGAATGCTATAAAGGAGGCTGCTGAAAGGACTGGAGCTAGAAGAGTTTTTCTTGAAGAAGAACCTAAGGTTGCTGCTATAGGAGCAGGTATGGATATATCAAAACCTTCTGGTAATATGGTTATAGATATTGGAGGTGGAACTACTGATATTGCTATATTGTCTTTAGGGGGAATTGTAGAGAGTAGATCTATAAGAATAGCGGGTAATGCTTTTGATAATGATATTATAAAATATATTAAGGATAAATATAAATTGTTAGTAGGAGAGAGAACTGCTGAAGACATAAAAATAAGTATTGGTACTGTTTTTCCAGGTAATAAAGATGAAAAAATGGAGGTAAGGGGTAGAGATTTGGTAACAGGTCTTCCTCATACGATAACTTTATCTTCTGATGAAGTAGAAGAGGCTTTAAGAGAAAGCGTATATTCTATTATACATGCTGCTAAAGGTATATTAGAACAAACTCCACCAGAATTATCTGCAGATATAATTGATAGAGGTATAGTTTTAACTGGTGGTGGTTCGTTGGTTGATGGATTTAATCAGATTTTGGCTCAAGAGCTAAAAGTGCCTGTTTTTACGGCTGAAAGTCCATTAACTTGTGTTGCTGAAGGAACAGGAATACTTTTAGATAATATACATAAAATAGACAGATAGGAAACTGTCTTTTTTAGTTATGTCTCTTACTTGTATTAATTTATTGATTATTTAATGCGAACTTTAAAGATATTATAATTTGAAATGCACCCCTTAAAGTAGACATTAATAAAAAAGAGGGACTACAAAAATATGTATGTTCTCATTGTAAGCATACTTGTTGTGCAACTACAAATACAGTAGTTTATCACAGTAAATTATCTTTTGATATATGGAAAAATGTTATTGATAATTTAATTGATGGATTTAGCATAAGAAGGATTGCTGAAGAAAATAACATTTCAATTTTAACATCATTTAATTTAAGACATAAAGTACTGAAAGCTATAAAAAAATATATTGATAATATTGTAATGAATATTGGTGGATTAGGAAGAGGCACCATAAAAATGCTAGATGAACAACTTAGTGATAAAGTAGAAAAAGTTGACTTAATAACTGCCGATAGTGCAAGTGCATATCAAGAATTTTGTAAAAAACACAATATAAAATTAGTAGCTATTCCTTCAGGCTTTCATAATGATGGGATTAATAACCTAGCTGAAATAAATGGATTACATTCACAACTAGAAGTTTGGTTAACAAAATTTAGAGGAGTATCTACAAGACATTTGTCCGACTATTTAAATTGGTTTAATTATATTTTTACTATAAAAAAAAGATTAGACTTAAAAAATATAAAAATAAATTCATATAATAATATTGTAGTTAATGAAAATTATATAGGAGTAAAAAACATCTGCAACATTCTAATGCCAATTGACTTAAATGTTGCATATGCAGAGTATCTCTATCAATAATTAAATTAAACAGAACTTTTTGTAAATAAAATAACGAGTGTGATAGAAAGCACTTAGGGTAATACATTTTAAAATATTCTTCTAGAATAATTAGAGTCATACTCTGTTTATGCACCTCTAAGTTTCTAGAAGATTTCTTTATGTCCAAGAAACAGTTTTTTTATAACTTGGTCGTTGTCTATCCTTGTAATATTACTTAAAAATGATAATTATATTTAACTATTTTTTTAGTTTTTCATAAATTATTATTAGGAGTGATATAATGTATGATATGAGAAAATTAACTGGGATAGTAATTGATGCGGGACATGGAGGAAGTGATCCTGGTGCTGTTTCTGGTACTAGTTTGGAAAAGGATTATACTTTACTTATAAGTAAATATATTTATGATAGATTAAAAGAAATGGGTATTCCTGTATATATTACAAGAGATAAAGATATAACTTTGAATCCTACGGATAGGGTTAATGAAGTATTAAAGGCTTTTGGTAATAATAAAGATGTTGTAGTAATATCTAATCACTTGAATGCAGGAGGTGGAACATCGTTTTATGTGATTAATTCAAGTACAGGTGTATAACTAGAGTTAAGCCCTTGATTTTACACACATTTAAGAAGTTAGAGTCTATTTAAAAAATAGGCTTTTTATTATGTTAAAAAGAAAGGGTGACATTATGTCTGTGTTTAGAGTAGAAAAAAATAACAATTATACTGTTATGGCAAATTACCATTTAAGAGATAAAGAATTATCGTTTAAAGCTAAAGGTTTATTATCATATATGCTTAGTTTACCTGAGAATTGGGATTATTCATTAAATGGACTCGCTAGAGTTAGTAAAGAAGGTATTAAAGCAATAAAGAACATTATAAATGAATTAAAAGAGAAAGGATATTTGAAAATAAATAGGTTAAGGAAAGAAAATGGACAATATCAATATGAATATTTAATTAGGGAGATACCTGAAGGAATAGAACCAGAGTACCAAAAAGGATATGCCGTTAAAGGAGAGTCCGAAAAGGGCATACAAATAAATACTAATAAACAAAATACTAAAGAACAAATAGATAAAGAAGACAAAAGTAAAAAATCTTCTTTTTTTAGTGCTTTAAATAGCTTGACAAAGATAATAATAAAAGAAAATTATATAAGTGAGTATGATGCTGAATTATTTAAATACAATAATTTATTTGAAGAACTTATAAAAAAATATGACTATGAAGTCATATTAAAAATCACGTGGTATATTATTTGTCATATTACTGATAACAAGTTTTTAGACGAAGAAGGTAACTTAATAGAAAATAAATTTGGTTATTTTAAAATATCTATGTTAAATAATATTAATAAACTTATTAATAATGAAATAAAATGGAATTATGATATTGGATGGTTTGAAGATGAAATATAAAACAATGTTATTTATCTAATGCGTCAATATATTCATTTATTTCTTGTGAAAATTTAGAAAGCATATTATTATATTTTTGCATATAATCTATTTCGTTAAAGTATTTAGGGTGTAAATTTAAGTACTTAAATATTTCACCATTATCAATATTCTTTTTAAATAGTTTATAATATTCAATCAATGATTTTTTTTCGATGTATCTATATTTACATAGGTCCTTGATATATTTTTCTTCAGTACTTAATCCAGTTTTGGTTTCATATTTTACAAGATTATTAAAATCAAATAAGTTACTGGGAACTATGTAGTCTACATCTAAACCATTTTTTGTTGAATTAAACAATGATATTTGTCTAAGTAAACATGCTGCGCATATACCACAATGGCAGTATCCTTGTTCATTATGGTTGAAGAATGCTTTAGAGGCTGGCATTTTTGAGCAAGTTTTTGTGTTTTTGATTAATGAATTCCACTGGTTAGGTATTAAATTTACAACATCTTTTTTAGTAAGAAAATTAAATGGATTTATTATTTCTATATCAAGGTCTAATACTTTTAGTATACTATTAACTAAAAATAGTGTTTTTGGATGCGTTGTTCTAGTTACTTTTCTTCGAAAGTAAAAAGTGGGATTTAATGTCATGATTCCATTTTCATATATTTTTATTTTATGTATGTTATAATAATCTGCATAAATAAAACATGAAGCAAGAAAAATTAAAGATCGAGTTCTTTGAGTTAAATGAGTTTTAAAATCTAGATTTTGTTTATCTATAATTACGTGAGAACTATTAGTGCAAATATTTGAAATATAATTATTATATGAAAACTTTGCTTTGTTTTTTTCAATTTTATTTGTAGCATAAGTTATAAAAATAGTGTTATTGTTAGTTTCTTGTGCTGCGCCTGCTAAAGCATCTAATCCTCCAGATAATAATGCTATACTATCATATTGTGGCTCAAAAGAAAGTTGTGTGTTTTTTAAAATGCATTTTTCTTTTTCACACTTTGAAAAAGTGATATTCCAAGTTTCTCCATTTGTCATGAATTTTATTAGATTGTTTATTAAAGGAATTATTTTATTAAACTTTTCTATGTTATTTACAGGAATATTTAATGAAATTACATTATTGCTATCTTCATTTCTATGTGTGTAAAAGTCGTAATAACATATAGAATAGAAAGTATCAATTAAATCTAATATTATAGTATTTTTATAGTTTGTTATATTTAATAAATTATCTTCATTAAAATGATCTTGATATGGATGTTTTTTGTATGTTTCAAAGTAACTTTTTTCCATAGATTATATTTTTAATCCTCTCAAAATAAGTGTACCAATATTACGAAGTTGTTTTTTTAAGAAAGATTCATCTTCTTTAGCTTCGACAATTAATTGATAATCGGTATATGAAAAGCTTTCATTTAATGCTTCATTTACTTGACTTTTAATCTTATTTTTACATTCTTTATCATCCATATCATTTGTACTACTTGCTAATTCTTCAAACATAATTTTTTCAAATTGTTCTGTATAATATTCTGCTAATAAGTCTTTAATTACAATATAAGCATTTTTAAAATATTCTATTGGAGAGTTTTCGTTATACAAAATATTCATAATAGTTTGTTTTAACAACGGGTCTTCATCTAAACACAACTTATCAGCAATGCATTCAACTTTTTCGATTTGTGTTAGTTCATTGAAGTTATACATATCAAAATTAAAATTGCTATCAGCATTGATTTTTTGAGAAGTTGTTATAATTGTTGTAAGAGTTTTTATAAATCCAGTTGTGCAGGTAGCACTAATTATCGAATTTTTTAATCTTGATTTCCCTTTTGAAGGAAATAAGGCTTCTGAAATAATTCGATTAATACCTTCACCGGCAGAATTTATTTTATTTGTCTTTAAAATATCATGTATTTTTTTATTTGTTCTTCTTGTAGATGTTCCCAAAATATCACCTTCTTTGGCTATATATAATATCATAAAATAAAAAAAAGATAAATACGTGATATAATAATGTTGGTGGTTATTATGATTGCACATATTGTACCTCAGGTTTATTTAAAATCTTGGAGTAACAAAACATCAAAAAATTCGGTATACGTATTTGATAGAGAAACTTTTGATTTTGAACCTAAAAATTTAGATGTTTTAAGCAAAACTAACTTTCAAAAAAAAGATGAATATTTACTTAATATTGAAGATTGTTGTTTAGAAATCTACTCTAAATTATTTGATGAGTTATATGACAATTTAAAAAATAAATATCAAATTCAATATAAAGATAGAATAATAGTTTCTTCTTATCAATTTAGAAACTATTGTCGAAATTTAGCAGTGTCTAGTCATGATTGGGTAATTATCGATTTAAAAAGTAATTTAAGATATAAATATCGAGCATTTAGGGAAGAAGTAATACAAATATGGAACAATAATTTTCAAAGAGAAATAGAAGATTTTTTTTCTAAAAATTATGAAAATTCATGGGAAGATTTTGTATCTTATTTAAATGGGATAGAGTTAAATTTTCAAGAAAGAATGATTTCTCTAGATGATACCCAAAAAAATTTTATTATTGAATTTTTAGCAATTCAGCTTACTAGAAAATATACAAATTTTAATATGTTTAAACAAATAATAGAACACTATATGAGTATAATTGATTCTAATACAAAGCTAGATGATTCTCTTGTTAAAAGATTATGGCTATCTGATATTTTCAAATTTATATTATATAAAGATGGTAATAACGAAAAATATGCGAATTGCGTTGTTAATTATATGATTAACCATTTAAAAAGCAGACATATTTCGTATGAATTATATATTTCTGAAAATATTGATTTTTTAACATCAGATAATCCTATTTTTAGATATGAATCATCTGTTTCTAGTGAGGATGACTATATATATTTTCCAATAAATAGGAATATGTGTTTAGGTATTTGTTCAAAATCAACTGATAATGATTTATTTAAATTTAAAAAAATATCATCAGTTGAAGTAAAAATAATAAATAATCTTATAATTGAAAATGCTGAAAAACATTTTATATGTTATGACACTAACTATAAGGAAAAAACCATTTAATCATTATAATATAGAAGTAATGTGTAAGAAATAAATATAATTATTTTAAATTTAATTATAATTTTATTCATAAGGTATGGTATAAAAATGAGATATAAAATTTATATCTCATAATAAATAAGAATTACTTTTGTACCACAAATCATAAAAGTGTGATACAAAAGTAAATTAAATAAATTCTTTTAAGATTTCCTCTAAATATTTATTGTTTATCCAAAAACAATGTTTAGTATATTCATTTAGACCTGTAAAATTATCTTTAACTGGTAATGGTAATACGTCATCTGAATCTTGTCCATGCGGTCTTACGTGACATACTTTATTTTCTTTCATACCAGGGAAATTAGTAACTCTTTTACCATCTTTTCTTATAGTTTTAACAATATTTCCATTTAATATAACTTCCTTGGTTTTATCATACATATTTTTAACATTAGTTTCTATTAGATTTTGAGGCATGTTCCATAATTTTATGCCCTTAAACACATAATCTTTATTATCTTTTTTAAACACAAAAAACATGTACTTTGTAGTTTCAAGCTCTTCTTTTATATCTGAATTTTCAAAATCTGTATTAGCAATATCAATAAAAGAAAAACAAGGGAAAGACATAGATTGTTCTATAGTTCCATCTTCTTCTACTCTTATTGTTTTTGGTACGATATTTGCTTTTTGAAATTCATCTGTTTTTCTTAAATTTGATTTAACATTAAACATTCTAGCTACTATCATACCATTTAAATTTTTAGCTGTTGTGTCAGGTTCAATATTAAGTTCTTGTATTAATTCTTTTTGAGTTTTATTTTTATATTTGTTTATTACATTATCAACAAAATCTGCAAATGTGTCTTTTGTATTTTTAAGAATTTTTTCTACATCTTCATAATTACCAATATATTTTCTAACAAGAGTAGTCATATAGGATTGTTTTAGGCAAAAGGCTCTTTGTTTAGCCATTATACTAGAACAAGGTTGAGGTCTTACGGTTTGACCATTTGTTCCCTTTGTACAAGCCCCTAAATACATTGTATCTGCTTCAGATAGTTCATGCGCTTTTCCTTCTTTGATTTTGTTTATAATAAATTCCCAGTCATTTATTATTGTTGGTAAATCTTCTTCAGGAAATGTAAATAGTTTTTCATGTGTAACCTTTAAATCCTTTTTTGGTACATTAGGCTCAAATAAATACCAAATAATTTGTATTTTATTATTTTTATACCAAAAATGACTAGTATAAAAAGTATTTTTATATTCTTCCATATAGTTTATAATATTTAATACTAATCTTTCCTTTGCAGATAATGTATTATTTTTATTTCTTTTGTATGGAGTAACTTTAAGTTCTATCCCAGCTTTTTCAAAATCAGGAGCTGAGGTAGAGTTAATATCATAGTCATAAACATTCGTTTCAAAAGTATGTCCAAAATAAGCTTTATTTTCCTTCTTTTTCTTATTACCATATGGGACAGTATCTTCCATAACGTAACTAGTTGTTTCTTCAAGATTATACTCTTTGTTTTTTGAGAACGTTTTCTCAATTTCGCTAAAAGATTTTCCTATTGTAGATTTAGCTAAAATTTGAATTTCCTGTTCTGTGTAATTTTTTGCCATAAAATACTCCCTTCGATCTTGTTTTTTATTAAAAAAAAGTATAAAATATATATAGTGATTGTTGATCTTTTTTTTAAAATAATTTATAATTAATATAAAGATGTTGATCTTTTTGTCTAATTCAATTATAATATATTTAATAGATTTTAGCAATTTGTAGGAGGTAAATTATGGAAAAAACTGTTGTAGAATTATTTGCCGGTGTAGGTGGATTTCGATGCGGATTAAATAAAGTAGAATTAAAAAATGATAAAGTAAAAGAAAATGGTAATTGGAAATTTGTTTGGGCTAATCAATGGGAACCATCTACAAAAACACAAGATGCTTTTGATTGTTATTCAAAAAGATTTGGTAGTGAAGATGTAAGCAATGTTGATATATTTGAGGTTAATAAAAAAGAAATACCTAATCATACTCTTTTGGTTGGTGGATTTCCTTGTCAAGATTATTCTGTTGCACAAACACTTTCTAATAGTAAAGGAATTGAGGGTAAAAAAGGTGTTTTATGGTGGGCTATTGCTGATGTTTTAAAAACTAAAAAACCACCATTCGTATTTTTAGAAAATGTTGATAGATTATTATTATCACCAGCTAGTCAAAGAGGAAGGGATTTTGGCATCATACTTAGAAGTTTTTATGATAATGGTTATGCCGTAGAATGGCGTGTTATAAATGCAGGAGAATATGGGTTTCAACAAAAAAGAAGAAGAACATATATAATTGCTTATCATAAAACTACAAATTATTATAAAGAAATGAAAAAAATAAATATGAAAGATATTGTTTTAACAAATGGTATTTTTGCTAAACAATTTCCTACTAAATCAGAGATATTAGATTCAAATATGACAAACATTTCTAATTATAAAGACTTAGTTGATATTAGTGATAATTTTAAAAATCAATTTTATAATTCTGGTGTAATGTTTAATGGTGAAGTATTTACAGCTAAATTAGAATCAGATTGCAATGAAGTTTTTGCATTAAGAAAAATACGAGAAACAAAAGATGTTGATGAAAAATATTTTCTTTCAGAAGATAAAATAGAAAAATTTAGATATTTAAAAGGATATAAGAGAATACCAAGAATTAAACCAAATGGTGAAACATATATGTATTCTGAAGGTGCTATGTCGTTTCCTGATAATTTAGATTTACCTGCAAGAACTATGTTAACTTCTGAGAGTGGAGTAAGTAGAACAACACATGTTATAGAGGATTACAAAACTAATAAATTGAGATTATTAACACCTCTTGAATGTGAAAGAATAAATGGTTTTCCTGATACTTGGACTAATACAGGAATGACTGATAAAAAAAGATATTTTATGATGGGTAATGCATTAGTAGTAGGTGTTGTGGAAAAAATTGGTATTGAATTAGAAAAAATAATAGAAAAAGAAGACTAAATGACTAAAATGTGTTATAATTAAAATAGTTTTTGTATCATTCAATGAATGATACTTTTTTTGAGTTGCGGTGATTATAATGAAGAGGATAAGTCCAGAAAAGGAAATAATGTATATATCAAATGTAATAGATAAAAATATAAGTGCTAATAAGATTTTAAATGATAGAGGGTTGTTGTCACAAAATATACTATCACAATTAAGAAACTTAGTTGAAGATATTGCTATATTGATTAATAACAAAGAAAATAATTTAACTAATGATACACATTACGATAATGTGAGTCCTTCCTTGAAATATATTTCTAGTAAATCTAAATATAAGTACATATTTAAGTTTCATGACTATTTACAGTCTACAGCTTCTCATTATACCCCTAATGATGGAGATGCAGAACGATTATTATTATTTTATTTTAGATATATGTGTATGTTAAAAGATACATTAAAAAATGAATTTGATATAAATATATTAAATAATTTAAAAGATTTTCCTATATATGAAGATAACTTAACTAAAGAACATTATGAATTGATTTCAAGTAAAATTGAAGAAGTTAACTTAAAAACAAATAAGTCATTAATACAAGGACGTTTTTATGTTAATAAAGTTAGACCTATATATTCTAATGGTAAGTTATATTATGAAATAACTCTTACTAAAGCTACAGATTATATAAATAAATTTGAAAGAATAACAATGTATTCGAAATTATTTATACCTGACAATTATTCTATTAAATTATCATATATAGAAAAAGAGGTAGAAATTATTTCTAATAAAACGAAAATCAAGGTAATTGATAATTTTATAATTTCTATAAGGCCATGTGAATTAAAAAATATAGGCAAAATTTTAAATTTAGATTACAGGATAGAAGAAGGTTATAGCGAATATACAAAATTAATGATAATGATGACAAGGGATGAAACTACGCTGCTTGAGGAACTCATGAAAAGTGATGAAGAGTTTAATGAAATAATATCTGAAATTAAACAAAACGCTAAAAATAATAATTTGAGTAATTTATTAATACAAATAAGAAAATATATTTTTAAAGAAGTACCAGGAATCAATATTCTAAAATATTTACTTTGTAAATTAGAAAATGTTGTAATTAAAAGTCAGATAGATTCTAATCCTAACACTAATTTATCTAATTTGTGTTTAAAAAACAAAAGTATACCATTTGATACTATGCCTTATGCTATGTCTCTTTCTGGATATAATACATCTTGGAAGCATTTAGTACAATCAATAGATATGAAAGATAGGGAACATGAATTATTAGCAAGATATATTAGATTTAATTGTGAAAATAATAATATTTTATATACATCTATTTCTGAAGTAGAAGATTATGGTGATGTTAATATTTTAGTTGAAAAATATAATAATCTTTTAGTGGAAAAAAGAATTGATACTTCCGGTAAAGGTAAAATTATAATTGAACATGATTATTTATATATTAATTCATATGAAGTAGATTCAATTAACATAATTAAACAGTTACAAAATTACAAAGCTCCTAGTGATAATGAACTAAAAGAATGTATAGATAATTCAATTTATAATTATCCCATAATGGATTTGACTGAAGATAAAGTTGAGATAATAAATAAAATTTTAAGAAATGAGTCAGTTGTTATAATACATGGTTCAGCAGGTACTGGTAAAACAAAAATGTTAGAAGTTTTAGCAGAAATATATGGTGATTATAAAAAAATATTTATAGCTAATACAAATACTGCTAAGGATAATTTAGAGAGAAGAATAAGTGATATTGATAAAGCTAATTCAACGTTTCAAACTGTTCATAATTATGTAAGGAATAACTATGATTCATATGACATATTAATAGTTGATGAATGTAGTACCATAAGTAATAAAGATATGTATTCAATTATCAGTAGAAATTCATTCAAATTAATAATATTATCAGGAGATATATATCAAATTGAGTCAATTAAGTATGGTAATTGGTTCTCATTATCATATAATTATTTTAAAAAGGATTTTGTATATGATTTAAGTTGTAATAATAGAACAGATGATACAGATTTATTAGAATTATGGCAATTAGTTAGAGATAATGATGATAAAGCAATATCAAAAATTAATAGTCAAGAATATTCTAAACCAATAGGAGAAAAAATATTTGAAAGAAAGAGTGCTGATGAGATATCTCTTTGTTTAAATTATGATGGCTTGTATGGAATAAATAATATTAATAAAATTATGCAAGAAAAAAATCCTGGTGAGGAGTTTAAAATAGGCGTAGATACTTATAAAATTAATGATCCTGTTGTATTTAATGATTGTCCTAGATTTAAACCTATATTGTATAACAATATGAAAGGTACAATAAAAAATATAGAAATAGATGATGTTAATGATTACGTATGGTTTACTGTAGAAATAAATGAAATAGTTCACAATTATTTTGGAATTTATACAGATATAGAGTTAATAGAATATACTGAAGATAATAAAACAGTAGTTAGATTTTTTGTAAAAAAATTTAAGGATACAAACGAAGATGATGAGGACTATCAAAATATAATACCTTTTAACTTAGCATATGCTGTTTCTATCCATAAGGCACAAGGTTTAGAATATGAATCTGTTAAAATTATTATAACTTCTAATATAGAAGATAATATAACTAAAAATATATTTTATACGGCTATTACTAGAACAAAGAAAAAATTAACAATATTTTGGAGCCCAGAAAGTCAGAAAAAAGTTTTTGAGAATTTTAAAATCAGAACAAATTCAAGAGATATATCTATTTTAAAAACTAAAATATAAAAGTGTCCGTTGACTGTCCTAAAAAATCGTGTTAAAATGATAATATAGAGGAGTTGTAGAAAAGTACTATATTGCCATTTATTTGCCTAAAAATTTATGCTAAAATGGTAATATAGGAAAGTAGAGAAAAATACGAATGGGAGATATGATACTACTACCTGTCAAGTACTCATTAAATAAAAAGATAAATTAATTCGAATAT
>ERZ773229.382-NODE-382-length-40625-cov-8.723811_pt1 | contig 40625 bp, 49 predicted proteins | sample MGYA00580992_ERZ773229 | MGnify/ENA primary metagenome ERZ773229 (study PRJEB29015, sample SAMEA2737795) | human gut metagenome | biome: human gut; feature: human-associated habitat; material: faeces | place: China | collected 2012 ... | reverse complement strand
CGGCTGCGTGCGCCCGGCGCGGTAATTTGACGGATCGCAAGAAACAAATTCCATCTTGTGCCTCCTTTTACGTGATCGGTTCATTGATGGTAGCGATAACTGCCGATGCATCCGTGCAGATCAGGCTCAACCGGAGGTAATGTTCGCCAGGCCCTGTTACCGTGACGATATCTCCGACGGTAGTAAATTCGAGGCTATTCCAACCATACCCGGTGTATATATATCCCGCGACTTTAAACGTTGCCGTTTCGCTGTAACTCACTGCTATGCTTTTCCCGTCTTGTGAAGCGGGTAGGCTCGCGCCCTTGATGCGCAGTGTATCACCAGGCGAAAGATGGATAAGACTTGTCGCGTCCATATTTGCGCCGATTGTTGCCCAGCCTATCTGCGCTTTGTTCGCGCCGCTACCTGCGCTCAGTCGCGTGTCCGCAGAGATTCCGACAGCGTCGATGATGTTCGTGATGACCGCCGCACAGGTAATCACAATGTTGCCCGTCACTTTGGCGATTGTGATTACGCTCCCGGATACTGCCGACGCGGAAATGTCCGTACCGCCCATCGTGACAGTGATTGCACCGAGCTTTTTATACGTACCGGTCGGGGAGAGCGTCGTGGTGTAGGCCGCACCCTCGGCAATGTAGTTTGCCGTGTTTGACGATGCACAGTTGGTGAGATTGCGCGTGATGTTGTAAGTCACAGACGGTACAGAGGCCGCCGCAGTGATCGTGACCGCTCCCGTCACCTTGGCGATGTTGATTGCACCGCTGCCGGCCGAGTAAGCAGTGGCCGTGATATCCACGCCCCCCATTTTGACCACTACCGACGTGATCGCCTTTTCGCTTTCCGCCGCGATGGTCGCGGTGTACGCCTCGCCGTAATCCACCTGAGACGCGGCGTTGGTGATCGTGCAGCCTGTGAGATTTTTGGTGATCGTCTGATACCAGTGCAGCGTCTCGGGTGTCCCGTTGGTCATAGCCGCGCGGTAAGCGTTGATATCGGCCATCGACATTCCGCACGTGCCGACTGCGAAGTGGACGCATTTGTCACGGAAGCTGTCGCCGGAAACGGCGTTGATCGCATTGATAAGCCTCTTCCACTCTGGCTCATTCCTTCGACGAGCAAGTGCGTCTGTCCCGGAGCCACTGTAGAATGTCGTTAGCTCATAGTCTTTGTCGATGTCGGACTGGCTCATGCCGAGCAGCCCCTCCAGCACACAGGCCAGCGTACCGGTACGGTCCGCACCTGCGGTGCAGTGAAAGTACACCGGCTCCCGGTGCGTTACGGCGTCGATCACGCACCGAAGATATAGCTGCCACGTTGCAACCGGCGTCAGTGCGTAGGATGCCGCCTTGTCGGCAATCGTAAACCGCACATCGCCGCCAAGCGGAGATTTCGTTGCAACGTCACCGTCGGACGGGTCGCGTCCCTCTTTGCCCCTGAGGTCGATTTCATGCTGCACGCCGAACTGGCCAACCAGCACCGCCCGGTCTGCGGCAGAGATACGCCCGCCTCGAATCAGCAGTCCATATTTCACCGTGCCGCCGTCACAAACCCATCCGCCAAGGTCGCGCACGTTCCACGCTTCTGCGGAGCTGTCCCGCGTGCGAATCCACCGCAGTGCATCCAGCGGTTTGAGCGTGCCCGCTTTCCCGCCGGAGGCAAACGGCGTGAGCACATTCGGTACTTCGTTGTAGTATGTAACGCCGCCAACCGTCTTTCCAATAGGCTTGTAATTACTTATAACTGCTGTCGCGGGGGCATAATTGGCGATTTGAGATGTGCTGTAGTCGCTGGGTGCATAGGTCACGGCGGCAAGGTAGTTTCGCACCGCCTCCGGGCACTGATGCCACGCAACTGCATCCGCGCCCTTGATGCCCCTCACCGCGTCGCCCATCTGCGCGATCTTGTACGTCTCCGCGCCGCCGGTCTTTTCGCGGATGGCAGCGGCAATGTCCTGCACGGAGCTTTCCTCGTACAATTTTTTAGCCATCAGTACGCCACCTCCGTGCCGTCCGGGAGCGCCGCAAGCACGTCGGTTACGATCTCCTGCTTGTCTGCCGCAGTCCAGTAATCCGTGCCTTTAACGGGTGTGTGGCCGGCAGCGCCCGGAGTGCCGGGGTCGCCCTTTGCGCCGTCTTTGCCCGGTGCTCCGGTTGCTCCGCGCGATGGCTTGCCAGTGTCCGTGCCGCCAAGATACCAGTTTCCATTGTCGCCGATGTGCGGCGTAACGCCGTCCGCACCAGCAGCCCCCGGTTTCCCATCCGCGCCATCATTGCCGGGTGCGCCGTCCTTGCCCGGAGCGCCAACTGGGCCTCGCGGGCCAGCTGGGCCTGTTGCGCCGGGATCGCCTTTTTCGCCCGGATCGCCTTTCGGGCCTTGCGGGCCAGCCGGGCCTGTTGCGCCGGGACCGCCTTTTTCGCCCGGATCGCCTTTCGGGCCTTGCGGGCCGGTTGCGCCCGTGTCGCCCTTCGTACCCGGCGCTCCTGTGTCGCCTTTATCGCCGGGATCGCCCTTTGCGCCGGGGTCGCCCTTGCCGCCTTTAAGTTCAGCCACGGCGATGAGGTTTGTCCACGTGCTGCCGCCGTCCGTGCTGTACTGGATGTAGCCGTCCGCCACGCGAAGGTTCGGGCGCAAAACAGCGACGTCTTTCAGGCCAACCCGCACTTTGTCCAGCGCATGCCATTTTGCTGTCAGTTCATGATCCATTTTTCAACATCACTCCTACTTGTACCGCCCCACGACATAGTAGCTGATCTGTGGGGCTTTAACGACCACGTCGGATGCTCTCACGCACTGATACGCCGGAGCGTGCGTCAACCTTGTGCCGATATCATTTTCGGTGTTCGTGGCAAGCCAGATGTTGCCACTTCCAACCGTGGGCGTCGCAGACACCACTGGGTTCTCGAGAAAAGCAAACGGATACTCACGCGCTTTCTTGTTTATCTCGAGGCCCATCCACGATGCGGTATACAGCGGCCCCCATGTCTGCGATGTCATGTCAAGCGACGGTGAGTCGAAAGTAGCCCACATCTCGGCGATGCCGGACGCCCATTTACGCCACACCCACTTTCCGGTCAAGCCTTGCTCGGTTACATAGTCTACGCCTCCGCCGCCTCCGCCGCTTGCGCCGATGTCAGCCAGCAGCTCCGCCGGTGTCCGGTAGTGCACCCAGCCTGCATCATCCAGCACAGCAATCTTGCCCGGCGTTTTGCCCAGATCAGTAGCCTCTGTGGATTGCAGCCGTGTGCCGGTAAAGCATTGGCCGGAGACATTGCCCGTAAAAGTACCGCCGGACTTGTCCATCTTGCCGGACAGCGACGCCTTGACGAGCTGGATCAGCTTTTTAATCGCTGCACTTCCGCTTGTTTGCATAAGTCTGCCCCCGTCAGATGGAGTCCCAGAGCGTCTGCACCTCGTCCGTAGTCAGCTCCGTCAGGTCGATGATGCCTGCAAGCACGTCCCACTTGTAGCTGCCGCTGCCAGCGTCCACACACACGACGTTTGTGCCCGCGCCGTAGCTGTGCCCCGCGCCCTCAATAAACGCCGCCGTAGTCGTAAACGCATCCAAAACGTTGTACACATAACCCTTATTCCCCTCTTGAGGCTGTGGCAAATTTGCGAATTGGATCGACCCGCGCGGCGTGTACACCCCGACGATTGCTTTGTTGATTGCCGCTTGCACCTGCGACGCCGTCTGTAGCCCGGACACCTTCGTGTCCACGTAGCTTTTCACGACCTTGTTCTGCACGGCGTTGGTAGATGTGCTCGACATCTCCGTGTCCACGGTCACGCCACCGGCCGCGATGCCGTCGAGCTTCGTCTTGTCCGCCGCCGACATCAGGCCCGCCGCACTCGTCGTCGCGTTCGTCTTGTCTGCCTTGTTGTTGAGCGCCGTCTTCACCAACTGCATCAGCTTGTTCAGGGCGTTCTGCCCTGCATATTTTGCTGCCATAGTTCTCCCCCTAAGCGTTATTCCACATTTCCACGATCTCGAGGATCGTCAGCTCTGCATCCTCGTCCACCGCGCCGACGTTTTTCGGCGTAAGCTGCACATTTCCGGCGTTATCCGGCAGCACCCAGTTGACGCTCTGCACCGTGCCTCCGCCGCTTCCGCCGTCACCGGCCGGTGTGAGCCAGCCCGTGTCCCAGTCACGGTCGGACAGCTTTGTCAGCGTCTGCCCGGTCGTTCCACCTGGTGGCACACCGACACCGGGAGGCCCAGGCGGGCCTTGCAGCAAAGCACCGCCGAGGCGAACCGTCAGTGAAAACCGGCCGTCCGCCGGTACGATCGCGGGCATTTACAGCACCTCTTCGCTGATAGCATCCGCGACCTTCGCTTTCAGTTCGTCGATCACGCCGAGCACCATGCCGCCAGGAAACTGCACACGCACGTCTACGCGAATTCTCTCGTTTTCGGGGAGCGTGAATGTTTCTTCCTGCGTTACGGGGACGACAAAGCACGAGATTTCGGAGCTATATGTGATTTGCCCAGGGTACAGTTTTCGGATACCCTCGCCCACGAACACTTCCACCTTTTCTACATCCGCATCGCTCAGTGTTTCACCGTTGAGCTGGATTTCCAGCGGAATGCCGTAAGCGTCACCCTGTTTGATTACAACTGCCATATCATCACCTCATCAGCAGAAATACCAGCCAGAAAGCATGATACTGTCATTCGTGTTTGCCACCACGCCAGACGGGAAACGAATCGTCAGGTAACCATCCGGTACCAACATCGCCGGAGCCGTCGTATACTCGGCATACCCCTGCGTTGACACGTACTGCACGCGCGCCGCGCAGCTCACCATCGCAAGCGGTGGTTTACTCAGTCCGGAAAGCGTCAGTGATACGCCGTCCGTGATTTCTGCCGACGACAGGCCGCGCAGCTCCACCTGAAACAGCACCACGCCCAGCGCCTTCGCGTACATAAATTTGCAGCTCTGCATCGTCACTGCGCTTTCTGCGACGTCAGACGAGGCCGTAACCGGAAGCGACTCAACAAGCGCTTTATCCCCGACCTTCTCGTTTGTCACGGCGTTGGGCGCGAGCTTCGCCGACGAAACGCTCTCCGCGGCGAGCTTACTCTGCGTTACCGATCCGTCGAAGATATGGCGTTCCTGCACGGCGTCCGATGCAATCTTTTTCGCGGACACCGCATTATCCGCCATCTTTGCACTACCGACCGCTTTGTCCTTGATTTTGTCATAGGTAACGGCCGCATCCGCGATTGCCGCGGTACCGATCGCGCCCGCTGCAACCTTTTCCGACGTTACAGCCCCATCAGCGATGCCGCCCTGGGACACATTTACGAGCTGCTCCTGAACGCGCTCAATCGCATCCTGCACATTGTCCCGGTCGATCGCTGCCGTCCTCGTAAAGCCGATTCGACCCGCCCCGGCTTTGCCTTGCAGCGCCGTCAGCGTATCGCCGATCGTAGACACCACCCCGGACAGAGTCGTGTTGATGTAGTCCCGGATCTCGTTGAACAGCAACTGCATATCACTGCGGACGACCTCCTCCCGTGTCTCCACCGTGGGGAAGTCATCGTGATTCGTCCACAGCTTCGTGAATTTCAGTTTTGGAATTTCCATCAACGTGTCCTCCCGCAAAAAACATAAAAAATTTGCGCCGATACGATCGAAAGATCCTTACCGACGTCGTCATTAGAAAGGGTCATTGTGAAGTGGTGGATATTGTGGTATCCCGGCTTGCGACGCGCCACCCGCGCGTACAGGCCACCGCCCAGCGCGCGGCGGCTCAGGTCACGCGGCACCAGCCGATAGGCGTCAGCGATGATTGGGCTCGTGTCCTCCCGGGTGCCGTAGTCACAGCCCCAGGTAATGCGCGTGCGCGTATTTGCGTCCGCCCTCGTAGAGAACACCACACTCTTCACGGTTTTCAACCGATCGTAAGAACCGAAGTGCTGCGTTGGGAATCGGTACACCTTTTTGATTGCTTCCCCATCGTCCATAAACGAGCGCTCAAAACTGTACAACGCACTTGCGCTGAACTCCCAGAGCTGCTCACTCAGATGTGCAAAACACACGGCCTTGATGTTCGTATGGTAAAACCACGTCGGGTTCTGGTACTCACTCAACGTGTAATCCCACTCATAGGCCTCTCCCTGATACACCACGAGATATTTCCGGTCGGTATCCACCGAACAGACCAAATCGGCGTCCGCCTGCCGCAGTGCCCACGTCAGCCCGTGGCGATATGTATCGCCGTTCACTTTCCGGCTGATGCAGACGATGTTGTTCTCGTAGGCGGCCGAGCTGTCGCGGATCAAATGCACCCCATCCCGGCGATTACAAAACACCAGGTTGTTCTCCACCAACTGAATCGTCCACGGAAGGTCGCAGCCGATACGGCTATTGATGCGCGTATAGTTCATCGTGATCTGCTCACGCTCATTGATCTTCTCCGTACCGTAGGTCGCCCGACCGACCGCATGCTCCTGAAGAATAATCAGCATATTCTGCTGCTTGCCAAAACCCGTAATTGCGTCACTCGCATCCCCCGCGAGATTGTAATGGCTCATCGGGAAGTAGGTCGGATCCATCGCGAGCTGCGTGTTGCCGGACCAGAAATAAGCGTTCGGCTGCGCCGGGCAGCCGCCCAGCACCACACAAAGATCTCGGTTGCCGCCAAAAACAGCCGCGTATGCGCAGTCCATGATGCTATTGTAGGCGTCCGGATTTTCCTTCCGATAGCAGATTTCCACCGTGTTGTTCTCCGGCGGGTTCGATACCGTCGGCGCTTCGGCGAAGGTAATTGCCCCGGCCCCGGCGTTTACTGTATACGTCTCGGGGGCTTGCAGTGCACCCGACACCGTAACGGAACGCACCTCGTCGATCGCCTGTACCGGGAGATGATACTCGGTCACGCCCGCAACGGCGTTAAAGCGCACCTTCTTGTAGGCTGATAGCCGATTCTCCGGCTGGTACAGATCGCCCGCCCCGGTCTTCGGGTCCGTATTTAGCTGAATCACGGGGATAAAGGCCTCGGATCGGCTTTTGTCCGAATAAATCGACGTCGCGAAAAGGCCATCGCCGGATTCCCGATACGCGATCTTGTAGTAGCCGCCCCGGTTCTTGTACATCAAAAACTCGTTATATCGGAAAAACGTCCCGCGCTCCTGCGCAACGTTCTGCAATAGAAGCATCCACGACCCGGTGCTCGGGGTCACGGCATAGAGCGAGGCCCCGCAGTGAACCACCAGCCGATCGTGAAACGGCTCTTCCGCGCAGGCATACACCTGCCCACGAGACTTCGACAAAAGCGTCTGACCATCCCGGCAGGCGAGCACGCCGTCATGCCTGTTCAGGTTTTTCATCTCCGGACTCTCGTTCGGCTTCAGCAGATAATCCAAATCACGCAGGTTCAGCCCGCCCGATAGGTTTTCAAAACGCTGCGTGTACTCCTTTTTCGGATCCGGCAGGCCGCTGAGATCCACATAGTAGCTGCGTGCGATAAAAATGCGCCCCCTCTCTAACCCTGTCTACCACGCGCGTGGTCACACATTGTAAAAGTCCCCATAGGCGTTCTGAACCAGCCCACGATGCGGCTGCGGGCGCTGGTACATACCGTTGAGCTGGTTCTGCCACTCGTTATACAGCGCGGAATACGCAAAGGCGTCATCCTGCAGCACCAGGTGCGCAGCGACGTAGTAAGGGATCGCGTTGTGCGTCAAGGGGCTGTTGTCCAGTTCGTCCGCATCCTCCTGATCCGGCGTGATCTGCCGGGGACGGCGGTAATACTCCAGTCGGATCGTGCCTGTAATGCTTCGCGGCAGCAAAATTCGCTTGTCGTCCGGCTGCACGTACCCGCTCTCGTAATAAAACCGTTCGCCGTCCAGCACCAAAAGGCCGCCGGGTGCGATCTGCATGAGGTCAACCGGCAGTCGGTACTCCAGCAATTCGCCGTAGTCCTTCGCCTGGCTGCGCTCCAGCACCTTTGATGCCCGAATGGGCCGCGGCCCGGAGGCGATTATCATCTGGGCGTCATCCACAAGCTCGGGGACGCGCATCACATAGTCCGCCTGGTTGTTGTAGCTCTCCGCGATCTGCTCCCCGGCCAGCGAATACTGGTTGACCAGCTTCAGCGCGCGATCTCGGATTTCGCCGTAAGTCATAAGCACATTCCCCGTTTCCAATAAAACTTAACCGGGCGGCGGAGTTCCACCGCCGCGCAGGACAAAGGCAAGGAGGAAAAGCCCCCATCTCTTCTGCGCCCACTGGGACCCGGCACACAAAAGGAGCCCTCCGAAAAGGGCTCCTCCTCAGTCTTAGCCGAGATAGATGGTGGCATCACCAACAGCGATCGGCTTATCGTCGGCGTCAACCTCAACCACACGCACGACCGTATGGCCGGAGGTCGGAGTGATCTCCATGCCGGTGGCCGCGGACATGGCCGTCCAATCAGAGGTCGTGATTGCGGTACCGTAAGTAACCGCCGTCAGCGCAGAGGCCTTCGCCGCGGTCATGTAGTAACGCTTGCTACCCTCCATCGTGCCCGGCTCAACCAGGATGGTGGTCTTGCCGGTATCCGTTGCGGCCGTACCCACATTCAGGATCTTCAGCACAGCCTGGGAGCCGTGATAGTAGACAGCCTTGGCCTTCTCGTTGAGGACAAAGCAGTCATAAATCATGCGGCCTTCGCAGAGCCAACCGGAGATTCCGGGAGGGTTGTCGTGGATCTTATAGTCCTCGAGCTGCTTCGGCGCCGTCGCAGCAACCTGGTGCGTGATGATAAACGCGCAGCCCGCAGGCAGTCTGCTCGACGGAACCTTCACGATCTTGCAGCCGTCGACCTCACCGATGACGCCCTTGACGAGCATGTCCTGGGTGGCGTCGCCGTAGCGCATAAAAGCGCTGTCCTGCTTGATCAGGTTCGCAAAGCGGTAGGAGCAGAAGCACACGCGGCCCTGATCCGGGACGTTGGCGTTGCCGAGCGCCTCCATGCCGTTGAGGAACTGCTCATAAGCATTGGTCTTCGTGATCGCCGTGGTGGCGTAGTTGCCGTGCGCGGTCGCGGAAGCGGCCAGAGTAGCAAACACGTAGGTGTCGAACTCCGGCACGCAGACCTCACGGAGCTGACGTGCCAGCGCTTTACCGGCGTCAGACACCATCTCGGACTGGATCTTGTCGCCCTTGTCGATGATGAAGCTGAACGCGCGGTCGCGCTTGACCTGAAGCGACTGCACGTTGCGGGTCAGGTCGTTCGGGGTGCCGTATCGGTTGGCGCCGGTACGCTTGTAGTCGGTCATCGGGACAACCGGGATGGAGTACACCTTCACGGTGTCCACACCGGTGAACTCGTAGTCGTTATTCAGTGCCAGCATAGCCTGGGACTCGCGCGAGAAGCGCTCGTCGACGGAAGTGTTATACTTAGAGGCGAGATTCTTGCCGCCTACCATAATCATTCATCCTTTCATGATTCCGCAGCCGCGGCATTTGCGCGTCACCAGTCAGAGGAATTGAAGCCATCCAAAAACGGGTCGCTCGGCTTCAGGTCTGTTGCCCCTCCGCCAGAAACGCCCCGTACCGGTGAACGCGCAGCCGTAGCTGCGTTCTGTTTGTAAATTTCATTCTCCTTACGGAGTCGTTCATTTTCGGCTTGTGCCTGCTGCGCCTCATAGTCCAGATACGCCAGCAGCAGGCGCTTATCGCCCTCCACCGCGGCTCTGGACACTGCATCCGGAAGCGCTTGCCCCCGGAGCTGCGGCCTCGCCTGCAAGAGCTCCTCCACTTCCGCCTGATAGTCCCGCTGAGCCGCGGTCTCCGCCTGTGCGGCGGGCTCGCTGCTCTCCACGCGCTGCACCGGAACCGCAGCGTCCTGCATCCGGCGCTCCACGATGTCACGGGCGACCTCGGGATGCACACCCTCGGACGTCAGCTTCTCGATCTCGGAGTCGTGGTAGTTCTGCGCGGCGGCGTTCAGCATGTCCTGCGGAGAGTCATACCCCATCTGGCGGGCCAGGCGCGCGGCCGTTTCGACCGTGGGCGTCATTTCCGCCAGCCGCCGCTGAACTCTGTCCGTAACGCGGGCTTTCTGATAGAGTGTCGGTAGCTCGGATTCTTTCAGCTCCACGTCAATGTCCTCGTGATCCACAAGGGCCTTAAACCGGAGCATCGTCTCCTCCGCCTGACTCGCACCCGACTCCGTGGTATCGGTCGTCTCGGTGTCTGTCTCGACGTCCTGCGCTGCATCCTCTCCCGACTCCGTGGTGGGGAGCCCGTCCGTATCCGCAGCGTTCTCTGCAACGCCCGTATCTGTGGCTCCCGGTTCTGCCGCCGTGTCGACTTCGGCCGCGTCATCGGAATCCGTGAAAAGGTCGTCCCCGTCTGCCCAGCCGTCCGGCAGAATCGGGGTGTCCTCGTCCAGATAGGTGCTCGTCGCTTCGTTGTTTGTATCCATGTGTGTCTCCTTTCATGGTGAGAAAGAATTTATCTCAAACCGCCATCGCGGCTTGTGAGCAAGAAAAAAGGCCCAGGGGCGGATTACTCCGCTCCCTGAACCTTGAGCAGCGCGGTCTGCGCCTTCTGCGGCAGCGCGCTGAAACGTTGCTGGATGTTCTGTGGCATGTTCTGAATCGTCTTCTCGGCGTCCAGCGCCCCGCCCATCGACGGGCCGCCCGGCGCATCCGCCGCCCCGCTGCCCATCGTCACCGGAGCTGCCGCCGATGCGGCGACTGCGCCCGGCGCCTGTTGCGCCGCAAGTGCTTGCCTCTTCAGCTCCTGAATCAGCTCCTGCTTTTTCGGAATCAGCTTATCCGGTATGCGCTCCAGATACGCGATCACATCCAGCGTGCCGTCTCGACGCAGGTTATCCAGCGTCTGCACCATCGCGATCTCCGAGAAGTAGGTCGTCGCGCCAACACTCGCGCGAATGTTGAACCACAAGTGCTTGAACTGTGAAAAGTCAAATTCCTCCGCAACGCGGCGCGTCACCTTCTGCGTAATCATCTGCCCGGTCGTCTGGTCGATCATCGGCGTACCGTCCGCGCCCGTCACCGGCTCGTCAAAATCTTTGTCTCGCACCAGCGGTCGTTTGCCATAGTACGTGCCCATCATATCCAGCAGGATCGCGCCGATGTCCGAAATCCACTCGTACATACCGGCGCGCGTGTTCTCCAGCGGAACCTCCGAATTGGACTGGAGCACCATCAGCGCGGAGGTGTTGTCCGGCTTCACAGCGCCCATCTGCACGTCTGTCGCGCCCAGGCACTCCTTGGTGTACGCCATCGCCTTGTCGATCGCATAAATAATCTGATTGGACATGTCGGCCGGTTGCAGGGTGGTCGCAATCTGGCCGATGTTCTGGCCGGGCTGCATCCCGCGCACGCCGATTGCCTGCCCAATTTCGTTGTCCCACTGGCCGATCAGATCCTGGTTGTAGACGGTCTTGGGGAATCCCATGAGCTGCAAATGGCGCATCACCATCGCAAACATGGTGTTGATGAAAATCTGGTTTGGGATAATGCCGGTCACAAGCGCGCGGCCGTGATACTGGTTTTTCTGCCGCTCCCAGTTGCCCCACGCGATCGGATACCGGGAGAGCCCCGTGTCCACATCCTCGTAGATCACGCAGTTGCGCGTCGCCTTCGTAACGTGCACGGTCGTAACGTAGCGCCGCATCGTGCGGGTCTTATATACCGGCTGACCGTTCGCGTCCACAATCGGAAAGCCCTTCGCATCACGTTCCGGCACCGGATCTCCGTTTGCGTCTCGAACAGTCTCCCTCATCGGCTCGCCGGTCTTGGGGTCAACCACGTCTTCCTCGTGCGTCTTTTTGGTGTACATATAAAGGAACAGGCACTTGTCGTGGCCGTCGTCAGACTGAATCAGCTCATGCTTGCCGCCGACACCGGCCTGCTCGAAATACTCCGTATCACCCTGGATGCTGGCCTCCGCGCCCTGCTTTTTCTGCGGGTTGCGCTTATCATAGCGGCGTTTCTCCTCTCGCAGGGACGCCACCGTGTCGCGGCCGACAATCAGAATGTAGGGCTGCTTTTCCACATTCGGCGTGTTGGGATTGCCGAACATAACGTTGATACCGTCCACCAGCTCCATCTGAATCTCGCCACGATACGGGCCAAACGCGCCGCCATACGGCACAGCGTCCGGATCCCAGTAGAAATGTGCGCAGTAATCACCCGTCTGCGCGCCGTCAAACAGCGCCTCACGGATGCGGTATTCCATCTTGAACTTGTCCAGCAAGTTGCGAACCTCCGCCGTTGCGTACTCCGAAGCGTCGGTTGACGGGTCGCTCAGATTCGTCCCGTCGTAATACTGAAGCGGGTCGTAAACGATCGCTACACCGCTGGCCGTCAGAGACGCCACGAACAGGCTCGTAATGCGCTTGATGATGTTGAACACCGGCTTCGGCAGGCACGCCATAGCGCGCGTTTTTGGCAGGTTACGCCACTGATTTCCGATGAAGAATTCAATGTTCGTATTCACCGTCGCGTACTGGCTCGGGGACAGACTGTTGTTGTATGTCCGCCCGTTCTCGTAGTACCTCCAGGCCTGTGTAATGCTGTCCTTACCGCTCATGCCGATCACTCCTCCTGCGTGGCGGGCGTTACCGGCTCAAGGCCATACGCGACGTCTGTACTGTAATCCATCATGGATCGGAACGCCTGCTGCTGTTCAATCAGCCGCGCGCGTTCCTGTTCACCGAGCTCCTTCGCCTCGGCCGTGCGGGTGTGCTCCACGAACTTCGCGTGCCCCCGCCAGCCGAGATATACGCACCCGGCACAGATCGCCAGGCCGAGCAAAACGCCAACCGCACCGTAGATGATATAAACCAAAAGCCATACTCCTTTCGGCCACGTGGCCAAACAAAAGCACCGATCCAGCAAATCGCCGGGTCGGTGCTTTTTTATTCTCTTGCTGTTACCACGACTCGTAGCCGCCGTACACGTCATACAGCGTCTCTGAATCCAAAAAGGACTCCTCGTCGCGCCGCTGCTCCTCCGCCTCTTCCGGCAGTCGCGCCGGGGTCGCCTCACCGGAGGAATACACCATGTAGCTCAATGCCTGCGTCGTGCTGTCCACCATGTCGTCGTGCGCACCGGCCGGGAAAGCGCTCCACTGGTCGATATACTCATCCAGCCACGGCGCCCCCATCGGCAGAAACACATGTCCTGCCTCGATTGCCGGACTCACCGCATTCACACGCGCTTTCTTGCCGCCCTTCGGGTTCACCGGAATGCAGAACATCTCGCGCTGCAGCACATCAATGATCGCCGAACCGTTCGCCTTGTCCTCGATCAGCACACGCCGCGCCGCCGGGTACAGCCCCTGCACCAGACGAATCGCCTGAAGCGTGTCCGTGAATGACATCTTTCGGTTCAGGCAGTAGCGCAAATAGTAGTTCGCGCCGAGCTTGCCCCACACCGTGATCGCCACAAAGTCGCTCGTGTCGAGGCCTTTGAACGTCGCGTCTACGCTGATGAGCTCCGTGCCGAAGTACGTGATGTCCTTCGGGTCGAAATACTGCCACCACGACCGCTGGATCAGGTTGCCGCCCTCTACTCGGGGCTTGCATTGATACAGCGCCGTCCACGCACGCACGCCGCCCTTTGGGTCGGCCAGATAACTCGCTTTAAAATCCGCCAGCCACGTCGCGTTCTTGCCCAGCTCCGGGCACAGCGGCGCTCCCGGCTCTCGCCCGAGCGGGTCGTTTTCCTCTGCCTCTACCGGTAGCCTGAGCAGTGTCGCGTTTGGCTCAGTCGCCAAAATACGCGCCGCCAAATCGTCCTCGTGCCAGGGCGTCATGATCACAACGACCTTCGCACCGGCCGACAAACGGGACTTAATGGAGTTCTGCCACTCCGCCCACACCTTGTCGCGCCACGTATCCGAATCGGCCTCCTCGCGGGACTTGATCGGGTCGTCAATGATAATCAGATCGCCCGGGTTGCCGGTAATGCCGGATCGGATGCCTCTGCTAATCAGGCGGCCCTTGTGGTTGTCGAGCTCGATCTCCGTTGCGCGGTCGATCTCTCCGATCCGAATCTGAAACAGCTTATCGCCGAATTGGCGAATTTTCGTCTTGTTCTTCCGGCAGAAGCGTTCGGCGAAATCGTCGTTGTAGCTCGCCAAGATGACTTGCCGGGTCGGGTACTTCCCCAGATACCAGCTCGGCAGCGACTCCGTAATCGTCAGCGACTTGCCGTGCTGCGGAGGTGTTTCGATCACCAGAATATCGTAGGCGTTCCCGGTTTTCGCTTCGATGAAGCTCTGCACCCGGTCCGCCAGAAATTCGCTCATTCGCGTCTTTACCCACGTCTGCCCATGAACATACGGCAGATAGCTCCGGTAACGCCTGCGAGCCAATTCGCGTGCCGCGCGTTCCGCCTGAATTATGTCGAAGTCACTCATCGTCGCGCCGCACACCTCCGTTTTGGCGAATTGGTAGTTCTTGTAAAACGCTTTTTTACCCTCAAATTTTCGCGCATGGGGACCCCTCCTTCGAGGCGACCCCCCACCCCCGCCCGGGGGCACACCCCCGGGGGCGCTGCGTGACGCACGCGCATGGGTCGGGCGCAATACGCACACGCACGTAGGGGCGTACCCCCCGCGCGCAGCGCCAGCGTTCAACGCCCGCGCCCGCCGCGCATTATGCCCGCGCCCGCCGCCCGCTCATGCGGCCGTGCACATACCCACGCGAACGCGATAGCAACACGGGGCATTAGCTCCGGAGACTACCACCCCGCGGTGCAGAAAACCCTGCTGCATCAAGGCTTTGCGGGCATCGTCTCGGCGGCAGGTGCAACGTCGGTGCAACGCTCCGGCAGCGCAGCCGCCTGTTTTGCCTCGGCGAGCTCGGCGAGCTCGGCGTCCGACAGCGCCGCGAGGTCCAGATCGGCGGCGGGCTGCTCGGCCAGCGCCCGAATATTGACCTCCGTCCCAGGACGCTCGCCCGCCGTATCGCGCACGAAGCGCGCCGCGTCCGTGTCGCCCGCGCACGCCCGCACGAACTGCGCGAGCATGACCGCATCCGCGCCCGTGGGATCGTCCACGCCCATGGCGCGCAACTGCTCGGCGGCGTCGGCCTCGTTGGCGGTCAACCCGTGCCAGAGCAGCGCCTGCGCGGCCTCGCGCAGCGCCCGCTTGCGCCTGCGCACCTCTGCGCTGCGCGCTGCGCCCTTGCGCCCGGCCTCCGCGCGCCCGGCCGTGTCACCCTTGACAAACATCTGCTTCACCCTATCCTCTCCGTAATCGCCATGATTACGCTCTGTATAATTTCATGTCTACAGTCTACCACACCGCGGCCATGACATACCACGACATCGCCGAAAAAACTTGCACAGTTTGTGCTCGATTTTCTTGTGCACAATGCCGAAAGTGCACAAAATGTGCATTTTCGCTTGACAACGGTGCACGAAAAGTGCTTTAATGCAAGCGTGCCGAGCACGGAGGGTGCACGGCGAACACCAAACCAACACACATCACGAGAGGAGAACAATCCATGATTCACAATTACAGCTACAAGCCCGAGCCGGAAATCGGCTACAAGAACGACCGCGAGAGCCGCGAGCACCTGACGTTCGGCGTCGAGCTCGAGTGCGAGCCCCGCAACGATGGCGGCAACATCCGCATGGACGCCTACGAGCTGTCCGACCGCGTCGACGAGATCCCCGGCGGCCGCACCTACTGCAAGTCCGACGGCAGCCTCTCCAACGGCGTCGAAATCGTCTCCCACCCCGGCACGCTGGCGCATCACATGTACGCCATGCACTGGCGACAGATCCAGCGCACCTGCGAGAAGGCGGGTTTCCGCTCGCACGACGCCGCAAACTCCGGCCTGCACGTCCATGTCGGCCGCGCGCAGCTAGGCAGCACGGACGCCGAGCGCAACGACGTAACGCGCAAGGTGCAAGTGCTGTTCGCGCTCTACACCGCCGAGCTCACGCGCTTTTCGCGCCGCCGCCGCTCCTGCCTCGAGCAGTGGGCGCCCATCAACGGCCTGGGCACGACACCCGACGCCATCCGCCACGTGAGCAGCGGCTCGAGGCTCGCGAGCTGGGCATTCACCCATGTCCCGGCGTATCGCTCCAACCATAACGACCGTTACACGGCCGTGAACGTCACGAACAGCGCCACCGTCGAGATCCGCATTTTCCGCGGCACGCTCAAGCGCGACACGCTCATCGCCGCGATCCAGCTCGTGAGCAACGTGTTCGAGTACGCCATGGCGCACGACTGGGCGGACATCCCCGCGAGCACATGGGCGGACGTGGCCGCGTACAAGCCCCACAAGGAGCTCGTGAACTACATGATCGCCCGCGGACTGCTGGACGCTGACGCCGCGCCGGAGACGCTGCCCGCGAGCAACCGCCCGAGCGATTTCTACGGCGTCGACGGCATCGCCCGCCCGGCGCACGCCTGAAGCAAGCCCAACCCCCCCACCTGACGAGAGCCGGACGGCATCCGGCCGAAACGGCGCAGGCCTGCGCCGTCGTGGGAAGCCACCCCACACAACCCGACTCACGACACGAGAGGAGAACAACCCATGACACAACGTGAACGCATCGCCCGCGCTCTGTCCGAGCGCGACAACGACGACCTGCTCGAGCTGGTCGGCAGCATCAACAGCTATAGCGGCGGGCTCACCGAGCTGGAATTACTGCCCATGGACGAGCTCGCGGACTGGCTCACAAACTGGGGCGAGGGGCTCGACAGCTCACGCCTGGACGACCTGCTCCGGCAGACCCGCAACGGTGAATTTGACGACCGCGACCCGTATTTTCGCTTCGCTTCCTGGGGCGACCCGGTTTCGTCCGATGGCGACTACTCGGACGACATCGACGACATCGCCGAATACATCGACGACAACGCCGACGAGCTCGACTGCTGGGGTCTCAATGACGATCTGGCCGACAGCATCCGCGCCGCCCTCGATGACCCCGAGGACGAGGACGACGCCGACGACGAGGACGAGGACGTCGAGCTCCTGCCGCGTGAAGACATCGCCGCCGTGCTCGCGGACTGGTACGCGGACGCCGAGCGCGCCCTGCCCACGGATGACGAGCTGCGCCAGAACGCCGTGCGCTGCGAGGCGCAGGAGCGCCCGCTCGACCCGGCCGACGTGCGCGACTGGGCCGATTTCCGGCTCACGCTTTGAGCACAAGCCCTCACTCACCCGCCCGCCTGACGATGGCTCGCTGGTCACGAGCCGAAACAGCGCTGCCCGGCGCTGTCGCGGGAGACCCGCAAAATCCCAATACACAGGAGGTCACACACACGTGAACAGAAACATTTCCTTCGGCAAAATCGACTGGTACGGCCACGGTAGGCACGACTGCCGCGTCGAGGTGGAGCTCCGCCTGGAGGACACCGACCAGGGCGCGGTCTTCGCGGCCTGCGCGAACGTCTGGAACCCGCGCGGCACGGACATCGTCTGCGGCGGCCAGTGCTTCGAAGAGCTCATCCCGTTTATCTCCGACTACGCTTTCCACGAAATCGTCCGCCTCTGGCGCCGCTACCACCTCAACAACATGCACGCCGGAACGCCCGAGCAGGAGGCCGAGGTCAAGCGCTGGCTGGACGGGCGCAGGTACGACTACCCCGCCGCGCGTGAGCACCTGCGCGAGGTGGGTCTGCTCACCGTCGAGCACAACGGCAAGCCCTACACCTACGGCACCGGCTGGCTCTACGAGCCCATCCCCGCCACCGATCTGGCCGAGATCCGCTACATCATCGACCCCGACCACGGCGAGGAGGTGAACGCATGAAGCACCTCACGCGCGACGACATCCGCCTGCTCGTGGGCTTTCTATGGATCATACTAGCCCCGGAGATCATCGAGCGCATCCTTCACCTGATCGGCGCATGACCGCGCGTCGAGCAGGCCACCCACCTGACGAGAGCCGGACGGCAACCGGCCGAAACAGCGTCGCTCGCACCGGCGCTGTCGTGGGAAGCCCTAACCGAGGGAGACCCCGAAAATCCAAACCACAGGAGGACAACAAACCATGTGTATCATCGCAGCGAAACCGGCGGGCGTAAAAATGCCGTCCCGCGACACCATCCGCACCATGTGGGCGGGCAACCCGGACGGCGCGGGCGTCATGTACGCGCAGGACGGCAAGGTCCGCATCGACAAGGGCTTCATGAAGCTCTCGGATCTGGAGGCGCATCTGGACAAGCTCGAGCGCAGTCTCGACCTGACCGCGACCGGCGTCGTCCTGCACTTCCGCATCACGACGCACGGCGGCACCTGCCCGGAGAACTGCCACCCGTTCCCGCTCACGGATTCCCTCGCCCGCCTGCGCATGACCCACACGAGCACGACCGTGGGCATCGCGCACAACGGCGTCATCCCCATCACCCCGCGCGACCAGACGACCAGCGACACGATGGAGTACATCGCCTCGCAGCTCGCCCCGCTCGGCCGCGCCCTGCCCGGCTTCTGGAGGAACCAGGACGCCATGACCATGATCCAGAACGCCATCCACAGCCGCATGGTCTTCCTCACCGGCGACGGCGAGCTGTACATGACCGGCGACTTCGTCGAGCATGACGGCGTGTTTTACTCCAACCGCAGCTATGAGGGCTACGGCCGCCGCTACGCGCCGGTCTACTCGTGGGGCGGATGGGATGACTGGGGCGGCTACACGCCCGCAAAGGGCAAGAAAAAGGGCAAGAAGGGCAAAGCGAAAAGCAGCTCCTGCCTGCTCCCGACCGAGCGCCGCCTCATGTGGCTGGCGATCAAGGACGCGGACGCCTATGTCACGACGAAGGGCGGCGCGATCCTCGAGGGCGAGGACTTCCTGCTCGACGAGCATGGGCACGTCTACCAGTACGACATCTCGACCGACCTGTGCCTGCCCTCTGCGGAAACGCAGGCCTTTACCGGCACGGGATTGCCCATGCGCTACGACCCCGACTGCGCGAGCGTCGAATACGTCATCGACTGACCGCCCGCCCATACAACGCCGAACCGCCCTGCACCAGATCGGAGCAGGGCGGTTTTCTTTTTCTCCCGCGCGGGGGCACGGGTACGCCCGCTCGCGCGCATGCACACTCACGCGCGGCCGCAGGGGCGTAGGCGCACTCACGCGCGGCCGCAGGTCAGCTCGTCGAGCAGGCGATCCACGTCGGCATCTGACCAACACACGGCGACACGCTGGCCGAGGCGACGCAACTGCGCGTGGCGATACTTCTGCCTGGCTGAGAGCACGCCGCCGCTCGGGCGCTTGAGCTCGACCCACACCAGCACACCGCCGGGCAGCATTACGATCCGATCGGGCATTCCGGCCATCGCATCGGGCACGAACTTCACGCACAGGCCGTCCGCGCCCCGCACACATTTCCCGAGCCGCGACTCCACATCTCGCTCCAAAATCATCTTCCTCACCTCCTGTTCCGAAAACGTGTTCTTGAGAAGTTTTCTATAACTTTATTGCGCTTTGTTTTATTTTCATCTTCTCGTTTTTTATTTTTTTCATTTAGGTCTTTTTAGCTATTTTATTGGAACATTGGAACAGGTAATAAAAAACGTAGAGATACCAATGCTTTGAGGCTGTTCCAATCCTGTGACAATCCGTGTTCCAATAATCCGTCGGTGTACGATATGCGACCAAGTGTCGAATAAAGTGTTCCAATGTTCCAATAATCCGCAAAAACTTGTAAACATTTTTTAACACCATCTTCTTACATATGTCCAAATTGTAAACACGTTAGAGCGCTCTTACCAAAATCCTGCTCGCACGCGCGCAAAGAGGGCGGCACGCAGCGCGCGTTTCGCCCTCCCCGGCCGGGTGATTCAGTCGGAAAAGTGTCCGCCAGCCGTGGACATTTCGCCTGTTCCGTCCTCGTCGTCCGGCGCGTAACCGTCGCGATAGTACACCCACTGCGCGCCGTAGCCCCGGATTCTAATCCGCTTTTTGCCCTTCGTCCAACCGGGCGCGCGGTTCAGCGCCGACAGGATTCCCGCGCTGACCGGGTCTCGCTTGAAGGTCACGCGCGGTTCGCCGAGCAGCTCTACACGCACCTCCACGGCGCTCACGCAGGTGCGCAGGTGCGTCGCGGCCGCGTGGTCGTCGAGCGTGTCGCCCCAGATATAGGCGCGGCGCTCCTCCGGCGTGCGGCTCTCCCAGTTATCCGGCAGCCGCGTGTCGAGGTATTCCATCAGCTCGCCGAGCGCGGTGTCCTGCACGGTCATCATCTCCTGCGCGGCCTGCGCCTCCTCAGCGACGGCGCGGTCGTCCAGCCATAGGGTCTCCCCCGCGCGGTAGCGCACGACGGCCTCTGCCCAGAGCTGATCGACCTCTTCCTCCAGACCGATGTGCTGCCCGTGGTTGACGCCCGCGCACAGCACCGGCCAGTACCGGCGCGCGCCCGTGTCGTCCTTGAGTGGCTCCATGTCGTTCGTGCTGCCGTAAAACACGCACTGCCTCGGCAGCGACACGACGTTGCGTCCGTAGGCGGGGCGGTAGGTGTCGACCTGCGAGGAGATGAACTTCTTCTGCGCCTCCTGCTCGCTCCTGCGCGCGGCCGCAAGCTCGGCGACCTCGATGATCCACGAGCCCCGGATGGCTTCATACGCTTCCTTGCCGTCCATGCACGTCAGGCTGTCGGTGAACCATCCGCGCGACAGGATCGCGGCGAGGCGGGACTTGCCGATCCCCTGTGCGCCGACGAGTACCAGCATCGCGTCGAACTTGCAGCCCGGCTGATACATGCGCTTGACGGCGGCGGTCATCCACTTGCGCGTGACGGCGCGGGTATAGGGTGTGTCCTCCGCGCCCATGTAGCGCACGAGCAGGGTGTCGAGGCGCTCCGTGCCGTCCCAGCACAGCCCGTCGAGGTATTCCCGCACGGGGTGGTAGGCGTTCTCGTTTGCGACGACCGTCCATGCGTTGCGGATCTTGTTCTCCCCGACGAGCCGCCACGTCTGCTCCATGTACAGCAGCAGGTTCGCGTCGTCGGCATCCTCCCACAGGTCGCCGTCTTTTGCCCGCCGCCACGGCAGATCGCGCCGCACGACCGGCCGCATCGAGAACTGGTTGATGGCGAACGCGCCGCGCAGCCTCGGGTCGTTGCGCAGGATGAGCGCTGCGTTCGTGATCGTGGAGTCCGCCTCACCGGTCTTGCGGTTCACGCCCAGCTCCGCCAGCCATGTGTCGTCCGGCGTTTGCTCTTGCTCTTGCGCGGGCGCGTGTGTGCGTGCGGCCGTGTCTGCCTGCTTGCCTGCGGCCGTTTGCTCCGGTGTGCCTGCCTGTGCCGCGTCCGGCTTGTCCCGCCCGGCCACCTCGCCCATGTCGGCAAAGTCTGCGTCTGCCTCGGCGAGGTGCTCGGCGAGGAAGGCGCGGCGGCAGGCCTCGTCTCCGGTCACGAACGCGCACATGGCCTGATAGCTTGGGCGGCGGGTGATCTCCTGCTGCTGGCAGTCGGCGTCCAGCTCGCCGAACTTATGTACGCGCACGAGGTCGAAGGCGTTGCACAGCATCCCGCCCGCCGGGTCGGTCGCGTGGTGGGAGTAGAGGAACTTGCCGTCCTCGTACACGACCGCGCCGCCGCTGCTGCTCCCGGCCGCGTAGGTGTAGCGCGGCTGCCCGCTCGGCAGCTCGCATGGTATGTACACGCCGGGCAGGAAGCGCTCGATGGCGGCGTCGATGTCGAACGCCCGGCAGAACTTGCCGACGATACCGGGCTTGGTCTCCGGGTCGCCCTGCCGTCTGGCCTCGCGCAGCACCACGGTCGTCTCCTTCTCGCTGATCGGCCACAGGCTCGCGTCCCGCCATGCGCCCCCGGCCCCGTACTCTGCCAGCACGCTGTCGGGGTCGAGGATCGGGCCGTCCTGCTCGCGGAACACGTACTCCCCGTCCTCCGGGCAGCTCGGCCAGTACATCAGCCGCTCCGGCTGGTAGGTCGTTGGATCCATCTGCTCGATGTCGATCCACTCGGCCACCTTGCGTGCCACGGCCGGGTATTCCTCCGGGGTCACGGCTCTGCGCAGCGGAATGACCCAGCGCAGGCGCGGCGCTTCGGGCGTGTGTGAGTGCGTGGAGTACAGGCACGCGCGGCAGTCCCACAGCGCCGTGAAGTTGTCCCAGTCCCCCGGGCTGGCGGCGTCGGCGTCGAGCGTCACCAGCCACCGCTCCGTCACCGCTGCGGCCGTGCGCCGTCCGCCGCTCAGCGCCCCGCCGACGAACCCGCCCACGTCCTTGCGCGCGCTCTGCTCGTCTCGGCTCATGCTCCGGTATTCGCGCATCGTCTCGCCCGTGCGCTTGGGTGTGCGCAGCCGCTCGAGCAACCAGTCCCAGCTCACGTCTATCGTTTTCCACCGGCGGCTCGTCCGGCTACCGGCTGTTGCAATCTTCATGTGTTTCCTCCATAGGTGCAGTACCCTCCGCCCGGCAGCTCGCGCGGGTCTTCGGCGTACCATGCCCCGCAGCGCTCCCGTGTGCAGGGCACGAAGTCCGTTGTGATGACCTCGACGGTCTGCGTAAACACCGCGTTGCCGTTCTCGTCATACTCGTTGTTCGTCTGCGTGACCGTCCGGCTCTGCACGGCGTAGGGGCAGGTCGGGCCTGTCTGCTTTGCCTCCGGGGTCATGTGCTCGCCTCCTCCCGCGCCGCTGCCAGCCGCTCCACGACGGTGCGCACGATCTCGCGGTCGGCGCTGTCCAGTGACAGGAGCGTCCGGATCAGCAGGTAGTGGCCGTTGCTTGCCTCATAGAAGTCTTGCGCCCCGCACGCGTTGCAGTAGTCGTGCTTGACCGCCGCCTCACGTTCGATGTATTCAGCCATCTTCTTTGCCGTCTCCTTCCATTATTCATCCTCCCATAAAATCCGCTGACCGCATTTTTTGCAGTAGTTTCTATGTAATTTCTTACAGCCTTTTTCCGTGATTTTGTGCCCGCAATTTGCGCACATCAAAGCGCACCTTGTTTCTCTCGGCTTTTTCGGTATCTGCTTATCAAGCGCAGCGCATGCCACCAAGCAAGCGTCATCAACTGCGGCAACTTTTGCGTTCTTGCCTTTGATTTCTGCAAGCGCTTCTACCGTAGTTTCGGGGTGTATAATTCTTTTCGCTTCTGCTGCTGTCATTCGTCATTCTCCTTTCTTTTCCCCTCTGCGCAGTAGAAGTTCGGCGGCACTTCGCAGTCAACGCAAACACCGTGCGAACAGCACAGATAGCTTATTTCGTCGTCGCTGTATTCGCAGTCTTTGCAGCGCACCACCTCGACAAGCTGGCCGCTTTCAATCTTCTTTTGCAGCGCAACAAACAGCTTTGTGGCATACATTCTGCCGACGGCGGCCTCATGCGCCATTTGAGACTTGGCGCATTCCTCGGTACAGGTTTCGCACCGTTTCTCATTTGCCATCGCTGTCACCGGCCATCCTCGCGCCGCAGTGGCAGTTGGCGCACACCTTGTGAATGTTTAAACACCCGCCTCCATCCTTTCTGTGTGAAAGTGAAATTACTGCAGGGCATACACTCAACACGTCGTTATCATCTATCTGAGCCTCCGGATATTGCTCCAGAAACACGCTCTGCCGTGTCTTGCGCGGGTGTGCGGCAGACCATTCCTCGACCTCTTTTACAACGTCCTCGGCGCGAGTATTCATGTCGAACAAGCTATACTCCCCCGCTGACACAGCAAACATTCTTCTGCGTTCCTCAACAAATTTCACAGCATCCATCCTTATACCTCCGCATCTTGAGGCTTCAAGCGCACTTGCTCGCTCGGCATAGTCCAGCAGCATACGGACGGCGTAACGCGCGGCCGGAGAGAAATTCGTTCTGCCCTTGTCGTTACGCAGCAGATCCTCCACGTTTCTGCAAATCTCCTGAATGGTCATGCGATCGCTCCTCCGAATCTCTTTTTCGTCACGGCGATTGGGAACTCCTCGATCTCGCTTGCCCAGATCGCCGTCCCAGCACCGTGTACATCTTCCCAGCACAGCGGAAAGCCGCCGATGCCGTCAAACAGGCTGCCGAGCGTCGCGCCCTCCGGCAGATAGGCCGCCATACGGCCGAACATCCAGCGCCAGAACGGCAGCGCGATGCTGTTGCCGAGCGCCTTGTACCGTGCGCTGTCGGAGGTCTTGCGCTTCTTGCCGGTGCTGTCGGTGTAGTCGCCGATGTCCGTCCAGCCGTCCGGAAATCCCTGCAGCCGCTCGCATTCCAGCGGCGTCAGGCGGCGCACAACACAGCGAGACATAACCTTTTCTTCCGCGCCCCCGGATGTGTGTGTGCGCAGCGTTCCATATTGCTTGGTGTAGGAATTGTATTCGCCGTCTAAGCCGACAACCAGATCCGTGCTGTCCTTGTAGTCCCGCTGTTTGCACGCGCTGGCAACGTCAGCCCGGCGGTAATCGCCAAAGCCTTGCATCGGATACGTCAGCGGCACTTGATTTAAGACCGCCGGTTTATTTCCACCGCTCATAGCCGTAAGCGTGGGGGACTTTTCCACCTCGTAGCCTACGCTATGCGCCGACGTAGCAGCTCCCAGCTTAAAGCCAGCGCATGACGCCACGGCCTGGCGGTCAACGGTATTGAGGGTGAAAGACACATCCTCATTGATGCCGTCACCCTGTGGGTCGTTTTTGTCCTCTCTGCCGATCATGCTGCCTTGCAGCGCGTAAGACACCACGGCGATCCCGCCCTGATTGCAAGCCGGATTCCCACCGTTCAGGTCAAGCGTCCGGCTGGTGTCCGCCACATACACACCGCTGTGCGGGTTCGATGATTTCATGCTGTTGCTGGCGTAAGAGCAGATGCCGTATGCCGCGCCCTGAAAAATCGTCTGGTCATTTCCCGTGCCTAGCGTGTCGGGCTTCTTCGTCTGGATCAGCGCACCTTTTCCTCCTCCGTCACAGCCACCCCTGATGCGGACTGCATAAGAAGCACCTGCTTCAGCACCTCCGGCAGGTCTTTCCCCCGCCTCGCCGCGCGGTTCAAGATCCCCTGACATGCCCGTGCGCTCAAACAGTATTTCGAAGGCGGTGTCGCCTCCAAAATCTGCGACAAGTGCGATTCTACGACGACGCTGGGGCACTCCCCAGTATTGCGCGTCGTGGACTCGCCAAGCCACGCTCCATCGTCCGTCCACGTCCCGATAACCGCCCCAGGTAGGCCAGCCTTTTGCAGGCACTTCAATACCGGGGGCTTCCGGCTCGACGATGCGGATCGTCTCTTCGAGCACGGCCGCGAAGTCTCGTCCTTTGTTGCTGCCGAGTGCTCCGGGGACGTTCTCCCACACCATGTATCTTGGGCGAATAAGTTCTCCTGCCCAACCAAGCTGTTTGTCATGCTCCCTCATCTCCTTTATCACTCTGATCTGCTCCATAAACAGGCCGCTTCGCGCGCCTGCGAGACCGGCACGCTTGCCCGCAATGCTCAGGTCCTGACACGGGCTCCCGCCCGTCACGCACCACACCGGCTCGATGGCAGCGCCGTCGAGTTGTGTGATATCGCCGATATGATTCACAGTTTTGTCTCCTCCTTCCGGCGGCCGCCTTTTCCGTGGCCGCGCCGTTTGCGTTCGCGTATCACGGTTCTCCCGATCGGGGTCTTCGCCCAGTCATCCTCGCTGATCCAGCGCTTGCAGCCGGGCCCGGCCGCACAGCCGCGCGAGTGGTTCATGTCCAGTATGTACAGACACACCCGCGCCCCGCTGACATTGTGCGAGTCACTTGCACACAGCCGCTGATAGTGCGCGCAGCCGCCGCAGTATCGACTCTGCGGGATGCCTCCCCGGAAGTAGATGTCACCTGTCACTCCGGTACCCATTCGTCTACCTCCTCTACGCAGCCGGGGCAGCCGACGATACGCCCCCAGCGGTCTTTGTATACGCTCTCCGTCTCCTCTCCGCACATTGGGCATAGCCGCGGCCGGTCAGGCTTTTGCTCCAGCGGCGGCTCGAAGCCGAGGTCTCTCATGCGTCCACCTCCGTGCCCGCCCGCGCCCAGAACAGGTCGTTATACTGGTTGTATCGGTCTTTAATCGTGCTTTCGGCCGGGCAAAAGCGCTCCCAAAATCCGCAGGACTCCAGCTCCGGGCAGCCACCGCGGTACACACAGTTTGGCACGAGCACGTCGCTCAGTTCCGGCTCGAACGGATGCAGCGCCATTTTGAAGTCCTCGGCGTATTTCCGGGTCTCCGGCGATGCCTGATAGCACAGCCGCTTGCGCCAGGTGTCAATCAAATTCTGCGCGTTGGCCTCACCCGTGAACGTGACCGGCGTCTCCTGCGGCAGTTTCCCGCGCGGCACGCCTGTGCGGTCGCTTCGCTGCGTGCGGATGAAGCACTCCCACTTATGCCGTGACCAGTGCGTGGCAACCCAGCTCGGAATGTCGCGCCAGCGCCAGCGCACGCGGAGGTCGCGGATTGGACTGTGCTCGGCAATCAAGATTGAGCGCTTGAATTGCCAGCTCGGCTCGTGGCCGAGACTCTCCTTGCCCACGGTCGCGCGGCAGTCGTCCACTACCTCGCGCCAACTTCCCTTGACGCCAAGCAGCTCTGTCTTATCGTGCATCGCCGCTCAGCTCCAGTTCCGCGCCGCAGGCCGCATAGCCCGCAAGGTCGACCCAGTTGTCCTGCTTCGGCCGGTTTCCCGCGATGCGGGCCACCTTCAGCAGCGCCAGCATGGCCGCCACGTCTTTCGGCTTGAGCCCCTTCCACACATGCGGAGTCGGGTTCTCCATCAGCCCGGCGCCATAGAGATAGCTGTTCCAGAGGCTCGCGATCGTGCGGAAGTTATTCTCCGGTGAGCCGTAGTCCTGCTCGCGGTCGCCGCACACGCAGGCACGCGCGGCCGAGAGCACCTGCTCTCTCGTGGTGGCGGGGGCGACACACCCCTGCGCTCTCAGGCTGTCGAGCGCCGCGCCCAGCGTCGGGAAGCAGCCGTCTTTTCCGTCATCGGTGTGCAGCACATAGCCGTCTGCGTCGCGCCGCAGGGTAAAGTTCGGTACAGAGTTCATAGTTTTATCTCCTCTCAGATTTCTTCGTCCCACAGTCTCTGCGCGGCTTGCAGTGCCGCGCCGTGTAGGCGTTGTAGGTGTCGTTCAGATTGCGGGCCTCCGGTTCTTGCCATGATCTCAGCGGTCTCCGGCCAGCTCCGCAGGTCGATATAGCGCAGCGTCAGGATGTCCCGGTACAGCTCTGGCCGCACCCGGTCGATCAGGTTTTGCACCTCTCGCTCTTGCCGCTGCGCGCGATACATCTGTCTGGTCAGGCGGCGGCGTTCATCCGCCAGACTGGCCCACTGCATTTGTGTGTCGGTAGTCCCTCCGCCCGGCGTCTGCCGCATCTGCGCTGTTAGCCGGGTGCATTGTGCCTCCAGCTCCAGCACGCGCTCGGTCAGGCGCTCCTGCTCCAGCCGTGCGTGCCGGACGCTGCCGAGGAAGTCCCGGAGGCTCTGGTAGTCCGCCCGGTTCATGCCTGTTCACCCGGGCAGCGTCCGCGCCGGACAGCCCGGTCGTCCCAGTATTCGTCGGCCGTGATCTTGCGCGACTCGCAGCCATACGCGGCCTTGACCTCCGGTAGATTGTCATTCACCGCGTCGAAGTGCAGACCATGTGCGGCGCACCAGTCCACGGCTGCGGCCAGTTGCTCGCCACAGCGGCATGTCCAGAGGATGATGCGGCATCCGGCTCTCTGCCGGTGTTTGATCTCGGCCAGCACCTCCGGGATCGGCTCGCCCAGCTCCGGCCAGTAGCTGTCGCACAGGCAGCCGTCGAAGTCTACGGCGATGATCCGGCGGTCAGGCCCGCCGGTTGGCGTAGTGTTCGTAGTAATCATGCCAGTTCCTCCTCAACGTAAGATTTCAGGGCATCAAGCAGGCTCTTTTGTGTTGCCTGCTTCCCGGCCAGCACGGACATGACGCGCTCGTCCAGTGTGCCCTGTGCGACCAGATGGTGCACGATCACGCCCTGCGTCTGCCCCATGCGGTGCAGGCGGTCGTTGGCCTGCTGGTAGAGCTCCAGCGACCACGGCAGGCCAAACCATACGATGATGTGCCCGCCCGCTTGCAGGTTCAGCCCGTGCCCGGCGCTGGCCGGGTGACAGAGCAGCATGGGTATTCGCCCGTCGTTCCAGTCGCGGATCGTCTCGCTGTCTCGTATCTGCACCGCCCCGGGAAACCGCACCTGAATGCGGCTCAGGTCGTGCTTATAGGTGTAGAACACGAGCAGAGGCTGCCCGGGGTTTGTGTCCGCCAGCTCTTCGAGCGCCTCCAGCTTGGCGTCGTGGATGTGAAACACCTCGCCGCCGTCATCGTACACGGCGCCGTTCGCCATCTGAAGCAGCTTGCCGGAGACCTGCGCCGCCATGTCACCGATGACTGCCGAGTCGCAGTTCGCCGCGTCGTCGCTCCCGGCTAGATGCAGGCCGTCATCCTGCCGCAGCAGCGGCAGGATCTTCTCGCGCTGAAATTGGTCGTAGAGCTTGCGCGCTCCGGCCGTGAGCGTCACGGGGATCGTGTTGTAGGTGCGCTCGGGCAGATCCAGCCAGTCCTCCTTGCTCATGGACAGGCACAGGTCTGCGAGCTTGGCGTCGATGCGTTCTTTTGCTCCTCGCTTGAGCCTCCACTCGTAGACGATGTGCCCCTTGTGTGCGCCGGGGTTAAAGTATGTGTTGCGGTATTCGCCCAGCGTCCGGCCGAGGCGCTGTCCCCGGTCGAGCAGGTACATTTCCGGCCACAGGTCGATGTAGCCGCCGGGTGCAGGCGTGCCGGTCAGGCCGTAGACGTAGTTCGCGCATCCGATCACGCGCCGCAGCGCGCGCCAGCGTTTGGAGCGGGAGGACTTAAAGCTCGACAGCTCGTCAATCACGATCCCGTCGAACGGCCAGTGGCTGCCGAGCGTCTCGACCAGCCACACGACATTCTCCCGGTTGATGACGTACACGTCGCCGTCCTGCCGGAGGGCGGCCTCACGCTGCTTGGCTGACCCGAGCACCTTCACCACGCGCAGGTCGGACAGGTGATCCCACTTTTCCGCCTCGCGACTCCATGTGTCCTCGGCCACGCGCTTCGGGGCGATCACCAGCGCTTTGTTCAGCGCAAACTCGTCATACAGCAGCCGGTGCAGCACCGTCAGCGTGACGACCGTCTTGCCGAGCCCCATGTCCAGCAGAAGCCCGGCGTGGCTGTGCGTCATGCAGAATTCCTCTGCGAGCCTCTGGTGCCGTCTCGGTTCGTAGTTCATAGGTTGCCCGTGAACCTCAGCGCTTGCAGCGCGGCGCAGCGGTCCTCCAGCTCTTTGATGCGCAGGTCGGCGTCCGTGATGTCGGTCTCATACTCCTCGTCGCGCTCGTCCATTGCCCGGCGCAGGTACTGATACCGCTGCCAGAGGTCGGCATACGCTCTCGGGGCGAAGATACGCCAGAGCCATTCTTTCACCAGCTCCCAAATCTCAGCGGCTGATCTGTCTCCAAAGGGGTTGTGCATTGTGTGATCTCCTTTCGTATTCAAGTGGGGTACGGGCTCTCCGCCGTCCACTGCCATGCCGCGCTCTGCCGGAACGTCGCCCGGAAAGCGTTATGGCCATGGCCGTCGGCGGAGAACCACAGATAGTCTTTCGGCAGCACCCTGCCCACATCGCCAGCCCCGGCGGTCTCCGCGCGCCAGCGGTCGAGTACGTCCTGCGCCAGTGCGAGCAGCTCAGGATCGACCGGGAAACGCTCGGAGAAGCCGAGAAACTGATTGGGCGCGGAGAGCACGCCGTGGATGGTGTCCGGGAAGTCGGGGTGGTCTACGCGATTGAGGACGCACCAGACCACCGCCGCCTTCTCCGTCTGACTCGGGATGCCCCGCGCTTCGCCCCACAGGCATTGTGCCAGGTAGACGGCATCGCGCTCCGGCTGCCGGGGTGTCGGCGTAGGCTCCGGTGTCACCGCCGGGGTCTGCGCTGGAAGGGGCGTCTCGTTTACGGTCGAGACCGCTGCGCCGAGGTACATCGTCTCCGCTTTCTCGCCGGGCAGCATGTGCCGCACCCAGAGTGCGACCACGATCGCCCAGAGCAAGAGCGCCAGCGCCCGCCTGCGGTTACTCGCCGCGCGCTTCACCGTGACACCTCCGTGTACGCAAACGTAAGTGTGAATGTCACCTCGCGCGGATCGCCCTCGAACAGGTGCGCCAGCATCTGCGCCGTCGCGCCTGCCGAACCCGTGGCCGTGAAGCTCCCGCCCGTTACCATCGGGGTCTGCTGGGGCACCGGCGCGGGTTCGGTCTTCGGGGGGTCATGCTCGTCTTCCGGGTCGGCATCTGTTTCAGATGCATCCTCGGGGCGTGCGGCGAGGGGTGTCATCGAGACCTGCTCGCCGTTGACCCATGCCGCCCACTCCTCTTTATTCAGCTCCGTCTGCGGCAGGCGTGTTCCCGGCGCGATCCTGATGCCCAGACGCTCCCGGTGCTTTTTGATGAGCGGGTGGGACACGCCCATCATCTCGGCGATGCGCTTGTCCGATGCGCCGAAGCGCCACCGCAGGCTGCGCAGATACTGCGCTTGCAGGTCGTCCGGCATCGTCAGAAACTCAGCATAGGTCATAGGTTTCGACAGGTTGTAGGTCTTCATTTCACCATTCCTCCGTTTGCGTTCACTTGGTGTCAGGTAGTCGCTCGGCAGCGTGCATTTACGTGTGCTGCGCTTCCGGCAGCGGTCGCTGCGAGCGAGGCGTTTCTTTTGCAGTGCGTCGTAGTCAAAGTCGTTCATGACAGATACCTCAGTCTTTCATATAGAAGTCGCAGGCGTAGCCGTCACCCCGCAGCGGAAGTCCGGACGCCCACGGGAGCTCGCGCCCCATGATGGCCGACACGTCCTCCACCGTTCGCCCGTCTCGCGGCTCGGAGATGATCACCTCGTCGTGGACGTGCGCCCGGATGTCGTACCCGGCGTCTTCTAGCGCCAGCATCGTGTCGCGCAGGCAGTCGCGCGCGGTCGCTTGGGTGACATTCTCGGCGAGCTTACCGCCCCATGTCTCCACGCGCCCCCAGCGTTTTGTCTTCTGGTTGACGCCCATATAGCTGAGCGCGCGTCGGTCGCGGTGAAACCTGCTCGGGCCGTACTCCGCGCCGTAGTAGGCGATGCGCCGTCCGGACGGCAGCGTCATCCACAGGATGCCGCATTCCATCTCGAAGCGGATGCCGCCGATTGCAGATACCTGCGGCGTCTTGTGTACCACGCAGCGGATCGCGGCGCGCTCCAGTGCGCGCCACAGTGCGCAGATGCGCGGGCTGGACTCTCGCCAGAGGTCGACGGTGTTCACCATCTCCTCCTCGGTCATGCCCAGCTTGTCTGCATCGAATGCCTTGAGCGCGCGCACGCCCCCGCCGTAACCGCAGTTGTGAACCAACACGTTCGACACGGTGAACCGGTGTTGCGGCCCGGCGTTCTTGATGTCATAGACTCTCACCTTTCGAGATACCGGCGCTGGTTCTGACAGTTTTCTTGATGTGTGACCCAGCGCAGATTTCCAGGCTCGTAGTTTCCATTGACGTTTATTCGGTCTATCTCCAGTGCGCGATCTGGTAAGCCATACTTTTCGATCATGTACTGGCCCGCCGCTGTCGCGTTCGGAAAGCAGAATTTGATTCCGCGTGCGCCGTAGTTTTTGTAGTTGCCGTCGTTTGGGTTTGTGCATCGCTGCTTGGCCGCGGTAAAGCGTCTTTCTAACCAATGCGGTACCGTGCGTGGTTGAGAGCATGTCTGGCAACCTTTGGACTTTCCGCCCCGCAGATTGCTCAGGTTCTGCCACTGAACTGCGCCGCACCCACGGCATCTTGTCAGCACGTAGCAGTGATTCCACTTTTGATTCCAGCGCTTTTCCGGGCTGATGACTTCCACCCAGCCGTATTGCTTGCCCACCATCTCCGGTTTGTAGGAGATGTGCGCCGCAGGCGGCGGCGAATCCAAAGTGTACCGGCCGCGCCGCCCCCGCAATTTCGGCCCAGACGATGTGGTCGGCGGTAGCTGTGAGACCTGCGTAGGTCAAAACCTCCTTCGTTCCGTTGCAGACGACGCCGTCGTGGTGAACCCATCCAACGCCGTCCCAGAGTTTCATGTCGGGCGTAACCTGTTCAATGGGGACGCAGCCTTGGTCGGTTAACACAAGCTGCCCCTCCGCGATGCAGGCCAATTCCGCGACCTTCCCCTTCTGGCGCAAATGTCCGTTGATGCCGTGCTTTTCGACCGGCACCTTGAACATAGCCGAAGCGGAACGGCAGTAAATGTCGTCGCCGTTTCGGAAAACATCGAGCCTCCATTGCTCCCCCGCGATCCACGCGATTACACGGGCCTCGATGGCCGAGAAGTCTGCTACGATAAAGCGGTGGCCGGGCTCTGGTATGAGCGCAGTACGAATCAGTTCGGAGAGGGTATCGGAGACGCTGTCATATAGCAGTCGTACCGTCTCGTAATCGTTGTCCCGTACCAGAGACCGGGCAACCGCCAGATCTTCCATGTGGTTCTGCGGCAGGTTTTGTAGCTGCACCAGCCGACCGGCGAAGCGCCCGGTTCGGTTTGCGCCGTAGAATTGAAAGCCACCCTTGATGTGTGCATCGGCGCAGGCGGAGCGCTCCATCGCCTCGTACTTCTTCGTCGAGGACTTTGCCAGCCTCGCGCGCAGCGCCATGAATTGCTTCGCGCGCTCGCCGTTGAGCTGAGACACGACCTCGGCCACGACCTTCTTGTTCAGGGATGGCACCTCGATGCCCTCCTGCTCCAGCAGCCATTGCTTGATCTGCGCGACTGAGTTCGGGTTTTCCAGTCCGCTGATCGCGACGGCCTGCTTGGTCAGCTCGGCCTTGTAGCGTGCGTCCATAGCGATCGCGTTGTGTACCAGCTCGCGGTCGACGCGCATCCCCCGTTCGTTGATCCGGGCGTCCAGACACCAGAATCGGTGCTCCAGCGAGTCCGGCTCCCAGCGCAGCAGCCGCTTGCGGATCGTCCGCTCGGCCACGACGTCCTGTCGGTTGTACTCGATGAACAGCTCCCACTTGTCGGCGTCATGCTGGGGCAGGTTGCGGGTGCGCCCGCCGTTGACCTTTGTCGGTCGGCAGGGTGAGCAGAAGTAGCGGATCAGCGCCTTGCCCTCTCGGTCTTTCGCCTCGTCCGCCTCCAGCCGCAGCGCCTTGCCCGCCGCTCCGAGCTCCAGCGGCAGCCCGCACACGGCGGAGAGGATCATCGTGTCGCTCCATTGCTCCGGCGGGCAGTATCGGCCGAAGTGTTTCCACAGGCCGAAGCGCTCGAACGCGCAGTTCCATGCGGTCTTTGTCACTTCCGGGTCATACAGCGCGGCGAGGAAATCCGCGGGGACTTCCTCGTCGGCCGTGAGGTCGATCACCGTTACCGGCTCGTCGTCAAAGGCGTAGCCCAGCAGCAGGATCTCAAAGCTCTCGTCGTCTATGTACCGGAAGGATCCGCACTTTGTGATGCCGATCTCGGAGTAGGTCTCGAGGTCGATCGAGAGCGTTCTCTGCATGGGTCTCAGCAGGTGCCGAGGTCGGCGAAGTCTTCATCGGCGCTGCGGCCGCCGGACAGACGATCGCCGTCGCGCGTCTTGATGACGTTGTTCAGGCCCGCGCCGACGCCCTTGTTGCCGGAGCTCTCATACGGGAAGAAGTCGAGCGTCACTGCGCCATAGCAGCCGGAGTAGAAGTCCTCATCGTCCAGCGCATCGGATACGACACCGTCCTCCAGCAACTTGACGCCGGGCTTGTTGCGGCTGCTGGCGTTGAGGAAGTAGCATCCGGCGAAGGCCTCGTCGTCCTCGCGGTCGATGTCGCCGTCGCGCAGACAGCTCTTGACGTTGGCCGGGATCTTGCCGCCCCACTTCTCCAGCTTGCCGCGCTGCTTCGCGGCGTCGATCGCTTCCTTCACGAGGTTCACGGTTTCGGTGTCCTCCTTCGGGATGATGATGCACACGCCGTACTTCGAGGGCGTACCGTCGTCGTTTTTCTTCGGCTGGAACACTGCCGTATAGCTGAAACGAACCTCGCCGAGACGAACGCTGGTGTCCTTGATCTTCTTGTTAAACTTAGCCATTGTGTGATCTCCTTTTCATTCAATGTTATTTGAGTTGTTGGAACTTCCCATGTCGCGGAAGTCAATGTCGGCCGTGGAATACTCCGGACGGCCGTCCGTTTCCGGGGCGAGGATCAGCGCGCCTTCGCCCTGAACGGTCTGGTCTTTGAGCAGCACGTCGAACGCGGTCTTGCCGATGAGTTTCTCCACGGCAGCGGCGCTCTTGAGCTTGTGCTCTTCGAACTGCTCCGGTTTGTACCCGGCGCGGATGAGCTGCTCGCGGGCGGACTCCTCGTTGCGCCATGCGCGCCGCGGGCGCTTCCCGTGCACCAGCTTGTATCCCGGCCAGCGCTGTCCTTTGAGCGCCTGCCGCAGAGCGTATGCCTTCAGCTCGCCCAGCCATGTGATCGCGTCGTCCGCCATCGAGAGCATCTGCGGGATCTCGGAGTCTGGCAGCACTGCCGGAGCATCCATGCCGTTTTGAAACAGCTTCATCGCCTGCGTTGCCCGGGCGTAGCAAATCGCGCGCGCAGCGCAGAAGCGGCAGTGTTCTCCGGGGCAGAAGTCTCCCTCCCCGCGCCATGCAAGCTGCGCCTTGGGAGCAAGCTCTGTATCCGCCCATGTCAGCAGCTCCGTGCGAGAGAGCTGTTCCTCCGTCACGTGGTCAAGCATGGGCTGGATGATGGTGTTGCGCACGGTTTGGAATCCGTACAGATCGCCGAATGCGTCGATCGCGCCCAACCCATAGCAGCGAGCCTGCGGGTTTTCCTGCGCGTTGACCCGCACACCAGATCCGTTTTTGTAGTCGCACACGTCGAGGATCTCGTCGGACACGACCACAGCATCGCTCGTTCCGAAGCAGCCGGGAACCCACCGCGCCATGTCCAGCCGCTGCTCCACAAAGAGCTTGGCGTCCGGGCAGGTGCGTCTGGCGGCGAACAGCTTCTCCATGACGATATCCACATACAGGTCGGTCGCCTGGTGCATCTCCTTGCTTACGTCACCGAGTGCTTTCAGACGGGCGTCATAGTTGAACTGATTGATTCCATCTGCATCCCCGAGCCGCCCCTTCTCGCGCAGCAGCTTCAGTTCCGCGACGGCGTGCGCTTTCGTACCCTCCACCGCAAACGGGGAGGACTGCTCGCCAAAGCGGTCGTGCAGCTTCTCCTCCAGTCGTGCGCTCGGTGGGCAGGCCATCCAGCGCTTGGATGCGGACGGGGATAAAACCGCGTGTGCGCGCATTACTCCACGCTCTCCAGCAGTTCAGCCACTCGCGCCATCAGCGCGCCGTAGTCGGTGGACGGCACACTCATGATGCTGCTTGCGCCGAATTCCTGAAACAGCTCCGGCAGCGCAATGCCCTTGCGCTTGGCCTCGGCCAGCTTTGTGCGCACCTGCGGCAGCGTGTAGGTGGGTGTCTCCGCGGGCGCTTCCGGCTCCTCGGCCTTGGTGGTCTCGGTAGGTGCTTCCGGCTCCTCGGTATCCGCACCGGAGCCATCGCCGGGTTTGGGCTCGTCCTTGTCGGGCGTCGTGGTCGGTGCAGCGCACGGCGAGAGTTCGTAGGGCGCCGGCGGGAAGGTCAGGATCAGCAGGTCGTTGACCAGAGCGACCGCCTTGCCGTAGCGTTCCGAGCTCGTGTCGTCGATCCGGCTCGCCTGAGTGGTCACGCGGTCGAGCTCTGACCACGCCCATGCGATGAGATCATCGCGGTTTTTCATGTGGTTTCCTCCTTATTGTATCTTCAGAACCGGCCTGCGCAGATTGGTCTCCTGCGGGGTCGGTGTCTGTTCGTACTGAATGCGGGCGTCGTCGGTGATGCGCCATGACGCGCCCAGCTTGAAGCCGTGCAGCTTACCCTGCCGCAGCAGGTCATACACCACATCGGTGCTGCACCGCCAGCGTGCTGCCAGCTCCGGAACCGTGTAGTATTCCGAGCTCATACCAGCAGCCGTCCTTCGGCGTCCACCGGCAGGAACAGATTCCGGCGGTTGTGGCGGGGGTCGCCATCCGTGACTCCTGCCGCGCCTGCGTGTCTTGCGTCCTCAGCGTCGCGGTACGGGGCTCTGTTTCGCGTGGGGTACACGTCGCCGTCGTTCGCCGTGATGCGGCCGTCCACGACCTCGTAGATCTTGCCGACCGTCCACCACGGATACGGGGACTCCGCGCAAATCATGCGCCCGTTGTAGGCCTCCGGCGTCGCCGTGCTCTCCGGCTTCTCCGGGAACGGGTCTCTGCCACAGAGCCGCTCGAATGCGATGCGCGCGCCCTCGTTAAAGTCGAAGGTGTCGCCGGGGTTGCATTTCGCGATAGCGACCGCCTGATTTGCCTTGCCGATGCGGCGGGTCGCCGTCGTGGTCACGCCGTCTGAGGTGATGACGATCATCGGCTGCGTCGCGCGCTTTGCGGTCTGCCGGTGCGCGGCGGATTCCGTGGTCTGAGCGCGCGAGAACAGCGGATGCGGAATGTCGACGATCAGGGTGCTGTCGCCCAGGTTCATTTTGTACCTCATGGGGATTCCTCCTTTTGTGATATAGGGTTTGGTGTTGTTCTCCGATTCCAGACGGCCTCTGCCGCCTCGGTCGTTGGCAAGAACGGCGTCTGTAATCGGCATCTTGAGCATATAACATAGGCCACGCGCTGCACGGTTCGGCGCAAAGACGCCTCCGCTCCGCAGCACGGACACGGTTTCAGCATAAGCCGCGCCTCCTCTAATCCGCTTCGATGATATCGACGCAGGCAGCGGCCTGTGCGATGAGCGACGAAGCGATCTGCCGCATCGGCAGTCCGGTTTGTTCGTTCAGCTTCCGGAGCGCGACCTCCGCGTCCGGCGTGATCTTCACTGTACCGATCAGGTTGTAGCGCGGCGGTTTCGGTCGCCGGATGGTCAGGGTGATTCTCTGGTTTGGGTTCTTCATAATGTGTGGTCTCCTTTTGTGTTGTTATCTCCAGCGGATTATGTTAGAATTGGGCCGCCTGATGAAACAGGCAGAAAGGGAGTGTCGTTCTTTGAAAGCACTTTTGAGTACGCCCGTGCATTTCGGTGTTGCCGCCGATCACCATTCGGCGGGTGGCGCCGCTTCGTGAACTGAGGGCTGCGGCCGATTTGGCCAAAAAGGGATCCGCAACCCGGAAAGTCACGATGGATTGTCCGGCATGGGCCCGTAACCATGCCCCCGCTCCGATCACCATTCGTGAACGGGGAGCAAAACAATGCGAACAAAAGCGGCAGACGCTCTATCGGTACGGGCCGGTAGGGCGTTTGAATTGTTGGCGGCCCAACCCTTACATAATCCGCTGGCTTGAGAGGTGTGTCAGGAAAAGAAAAGATCCTGAATCGAAACGCCAAAGAATTTGGCGAGACGAATCTTCACCTCATCGCGGGGGGTTCGTTCATCGCGTTCGTACATGGCGTAGGATGACTTCGTTACCCCAATAGCTTCGGCCACATCATTCTGCGTCCGGGTCCCGCGCAATTCGCGCAGCTTATTTCCTGTGCTCACTGTTGTATTCCCTCCTTCCTTTGAATGAACACTATTTGTGCTCGTTGGCCTAATTATACACGATTAGTGCTCATTGTCAAGTCCTTTTGTGCACGAATCGTGTATTTTTTGCTCTGTACTAAATGTGCACTTCTCGGCTTGACATCGTGCACATTATGTGTATAATTATATCGTACCTATTAAAGGAGGGAGCGAAATGTCAAAATTCTCTGAACGTTTTAAGTTGCTCCGCAAAGAACGCGGACTTTCTCAGGCCGCGCTTGCGACCGAGCTCGGCTTTACGAAGAGCAGTGTAAACATGTATGAGCGTGGTGATCGTGAACCGGGGCTTGAGTCTCTCGAGACGATCGCGGATTTCTTTAATGTGGACATGGATTACCTTCTCGGGAAGTCTGATGTGCAGAACCGTTTCTTGTACACCCCTGCGTCGGATGCAGAATCCGTCGCACTCCCCGACAACATCATACCGAGGCCCGCGACCTATACGGTACCGCTTCTCGGGACGATTGCCTGCGGCGAGCCGATCCTTGCGGCGGAGAACATAGAAGATAACGTCGAGGTTCCGGAGCATATCCATGCTGACTTCGCGCTGCGCTGCAAGGGCGACAGCATGATAAACGCTCGCATCCATGACGGGGATATCGTCTACATACGCCAGCAGCCCGCCGTGAACAACGGAGAGATCGCCGCCGTGCTGATCGGGGACGAGGCGACGCTCAAGCGCGTGTACGTGTATGAGGATCACGTCGTGCTCCAGCCTGAGAACCCAGCCTATGCACCGCTCGTGTACTTCAAGGACGCGATGCAGGCCGTTCGCATTTTGGGCAAGGCCGTTGGCTTCACGAGTCTGCTACCGTAAATAAAAAAAACACCCTCCACCGTCTCGTACACGGTGGAGGATGCAACATATTAAGGGGGATGACATGAGAACGTATCAGAGAAATTCGAAGCCGCAACCGAACCGCGAAACTGACAGCTCAGAAAGCCGGTCAAATCGCCCGGAATGGCTCGATAAGATTGGGCCCTTCATGGGGCTTCTGTTTGTGGCCGTCGCTTTTGTCGCGTATGAGCAGCCGGAGCTTTTAACAACCGGGCAAATCTCAACGTTCTTCGGCTATGTTCTTTGCGCGCTGTTTATGGTTGGGCTGATTTTCGGCATCGGGTATGCAAGCGGCATCACTGCTACAGACTATTCAGCAGGCGGAAAAGAACCAACCGCTTGGGTCGCCGTCGTCCGATGCCTCATCATTACCGCGGTATTTGTGTTCATTCTATATAAGCTGTCATAGTGAGCAAAGGAGGTAACGTGCTTGAACAATGATTTTTTCGACCGTACCCCGGCCGAGAGATGGGAGCTGATCAAGGAGACATTCTGGCGTATCTTCGCGCCGCGCGCCTATGCAAATCTCTATAGCCATTATCAGGCTCTGCGCAACAGCATTGACGAAATGGAAGAGGAGGCGCGCTGCGATGTGGTTGACGCCGAGAATGAAGTCCGCCGCCTGCAGCGCGAGAACCGCGAATTGCAGCAGCGGATCGACGAATTGACCGCGCAGCTTCAGGCCTTGAAAGAATAAAAAAAAGAGCCGCACCCGTCTCGCACACGGATGCGGCCCAGCCGATTGAATACAAAGGAGATCACACACACTCGCATTGGCTCCAATAGGCGTCTTCATTGTATCAGTTCGGCCGAGCTTTTACAAGGAGGATTTTTCGAATGTCAAAACTCTACACCAAAACCATCACAACACCCACCGGAAAACGGAAGTACATCCGCGCGGCAACAAAGGAGGAATTGGAGCGAAAATATCAGCAGGCGAAGCTCGAGATCGGCGCGGGCGTAGACATCACTGACGCCACGACTTTCGGCGAGTTCGCCCAGCTTTGGTTTAACACCTATAAGCGGCCGAACCTGCGCGAGAACAGTAAGGCGGACTGTCTCTACATCCTGAACAATCATATCCTGCCGCCTCTCTCGGCCATGCGTATGCGTGACATCAAGCCCGTGCATATCCGCGGGGTCATGTCAAACCTCGCCGGGTACAGCCGTTCTGTGCAAGGAAAAGCCGTGCAGATCCTGCGTTCGATCTTCAACGCCGCCGTAGAGAATCACCTCATCATGCGCTCTCCGGTCTCATCAGCACTGAAGGCTGGTGGCGAAACTGCGAAAGAAAAAGTACCCCTCACGCCCGAGCAATCTCAGCGCCTGCTTGACGCGACCGCCGGTACGCGCGCGTATCCGGCCGTGGCAATCATGCTCGGCGCTGGTCTTCGAAAGGAAGAGGCCATCGGTTTGATGTGGGAAGATGTCGATCTGGAAAGTGGGTACATCCACGTCCGTCATGCGAAAACGTTCTGCCATGGCCGGGGGCAGGTCACGGATCAGCTCAAAAGCAAAGCCGCCTATCGTGATATCCCGCTCCCTGTTTGGCTGACGCAGATTCTTTCGGACGAGCGCGCGAAATCAAAGTCGCCTTTCGTGCTGGCTATGCGCAACGGAGAATCTCTGAGCGCATCAGCCTACGACCGACTCTGGGGCATTATCAAAACCCGCACAACGACTGATCCGAACCTACTCGGAAAGCCTACGTCGCCCAGACATCCCAACACGGTTTATGCTCTGGACTTCCACGTGCACGCACATCTGCTGCGCCACACCTGCATTACGCGCTGGCTCGAGGCCGGGTTTGACCTGAAAGAGGTGCAGTATCTCGCCGGGCATTCGACCCCGGACATGACCTTGCGGGTCTACGCCCACTACGACCAGCGCGTCCGGCTGGAGAACACCGCCTCTAAAATCCGAGCGAGTACGAACCTATCTGCAACCGGCGCCGACAAGGTGCAACAGTTTTCACCGTCGCCGGTCGCACCTTGATTCTACCAATCCCGCAAACTCCTGGAGCCGGTGCGTTTCTAAACCGAGGGAGGTTAGTTTTTGGTGCAGCATTGGTGCAACATCACAGGGCCTTTTATAGCCGAAAACAGCCTAAATCGCGCCTAAATTTTTACAGCGCTGGAGCAAAGGAAAAACCCTGTAGCTATTGAAACTACAGGGTTTTTCGTGGTACGCCCGAGCGGATTTGAACCGCTGGCCTACAGAGTCGGAGTCTGTCACTCTATCCAGCTGAGCTACGGGC
>ERZ773229.355-NODE-355-length-43033-cov-8.483410_pt1 | contig 43033 bp, 33 predicted proteins | sample MGYA00580992_ERZ773229 | MGnify/ENA primary metagenome ERZ773229 (study PRJEB29015, sample SAMEA2737795) | human gut metagenome | biome: human gut; feature: human-associated habitat; material: faeces | place: China | collected 2012 ... | reverse complement strand
TGCACAACTAGTGCCCGGGAGAAAAAATAATTTACACACAAATTAGGACTTGACTCTCGCAACCCCGTTTTGGAGGGTCCGGTAGACAAAAATAACACATTCACCCCGGTTTTTGTCTACTTTCGGTTCCGCGCGCACTGAATTTCGACCAGCCGGTAGACAAAAATCACACATTTCCTCCAGTTTTTGTCTACTTTCGGTTCCGTGCACCCCATTTTTGTGGCAGCGACGTATCAAGCAGCAGGGTTCGTTGCCGGCAGCTCCGGATTTTTCAATTCATAAAAAAATCCTTGCTAAACAGCAAGGAAAAAATCATTATAGTTTCGTAAAATCAAGTCCTCGGTAACACAGCAGAAATGCCAACGAACTGAGCATCCACGTCAACGGATAAACCCAATAGGTCGTCTGAATCGTTTGATAAAACATCCCGACAACGGACAAAGTCAGAATTCTGACGGCACACCAGCAGATCATCATGATTATCATCGGAATCATTGCTTTCCCGGCTCCGCGCATGACCGCAGCCATCACGTGCGTAAAGGCCACGAGGAAAAAGAACGGACCGCAGACGTGTGCTCTTGCAACGCCGAAACTGACCACTGCAGGCGTGCTGTCGAACGCTCCAATCAGCTGAGGCGAGAACACGAACAGCAAAATCCCCAACCCTTCCGCCAAAACCAGCGTGCAAATCGTGCCAAATCGAACTCCGGCTCTGATTCTTTGATACTCTTTTGCTCCCAAATTTTGGGCAACAAAAGTCGTCAAGGCCATCGTAAAGCAAGTTACCGGCAAAAACGCAAAGCCTTCGACCTTGCAGTAAGATCCGATGCCGGCCACTGCATTTTTGCCATAAAAATTTATGTATGATTGAATAATGACGTTCGACAGGCCGATAATCGAATTTTGCAATCCCGACGGCAGCCCGAATTTGATGATCATTTTCAAAATTCGCGGCTGAAATCTGATTTTGCGCAGATCGACGCGACACGGTCCGCTTTGCGTCATCAGCTGATGCAGCGCAAGCAGTGCGCTGATCGTCTGCGAAATCGACGTTGCCACGCCTGCTGCTCCGACACCGAAACGAAAAACTCCGATAAACAACAGATCAAGCAAAATATTGATGATCGATGCGATTATCAGATAATAGACGGGATGCTTGCTGTCGCCTGATGCCTGTAAAATGCTGACAAGCGTATTATACATGACAAATCCGGCAGATCCTAAAAAATACATCCTGAAAAATTCAACTGACTGATCCATGATTTCTTCCGGCGTACTCATCAGTCGCAAAATCTGTGGTGCCAGAAAAATTCCGACCAGCGTCAATACAAGACTCGAAACAAGTCCCAGTGCTACGGTCGTGTGAACTGCAAGCGACGTCATCTTGTGATCTCTTGCTCCGATAAAACGCGCAATCACGACGCTGCATCCAATCGTCAAGCCCTGAATGAAACCAATCAGCAAAAAAATAAGATTCCCCGAAGAACTGACGGCAGCCAGTGCTGAACTCCCCAAAAAATTCCCCACAATCAGTGAATCAGCGGTGCTGTACATCTGTTGAAACAGACTTCCGAAAAAAATCGGTATCGCAAAATACACAATTTTCTTCTTGTACGAACCTTCCGTCATCACGGCACTATCATTTTTCAAAAAAATCCAGACCTCCAATCAAATTCAACAATCTTCATTATATCAGAGCTCATGAGATTTTAATGTTATTTTGCTCAAAAATACAAAAAAAGACTTCTTGATGTCTGCGAAAATCAGATTGGTGATTTTGTCTTCCATAATTACGGGCAAATCCCAAGAATCGACATTTTGCCCGTAACCGAGAGCCGCCTTTTACGGGCAAATCTCAAGAATCGACGTTTTGCCCGTAACCGAGGACTGACTTTTACGGGCAAATCCCAAGAATCGACGTTTTGCCCGTAACCGAAGACTGCATTTTACGGGCAAATCCCAAGAATCGACGTTTTGCCCGTAACCGAGGACTGACTTTTACGGGCAAATCCCAAGAATCGACGTTTTGCCCGTAACCGAAGACTGCATTTTACGGGCAAATCTCAAGAAGCGACGTTTTGCCCGTAACCGAAGACTGCATTTTACGGGCAAATCCCAAAAATCGACCATTTGACCGTAACCGAGGGCCGCCTTTTACGGGCAAATCCCAAGAATCGACATTTTGCCCGTAACCGAGAGCCGCCTTTTACGGGCAAATCCCAAGAATCGACATTTTGCCCGTAACCGAGAGCCGCCTTTTACAGGCAAATCCCAAGAATCGCTATTTTGCCCGTAACCGAGAGCCGCCTTTTACGGGCAAATCCCCAAAAGCGATGTTTTGTCCGCAACCCGACCCGGAATACTGATTGAACGTGCATTGCACGACACTGCATTTTTAAACAAAAAAGGATTTTTCCGGCACAACCGTCGGAAAAATCCTCTTCTCAATCTAAAATCATCAACATTATTTATTCACTTCAACATCGGCAATCTTTTCGCCATGGACGATTTCGCCTGAAGAAACGCTTGGAATCTCTTTGATTCTGCCAGGCTGCGTAAAGAAGCAGACAACAACGTCGTCATATCCGTTTTGGACAATCAGATCGCGGTCAAAATCCATCAAAAGTTCTCCTGCCTTGACTTTTTGTCCATCAACGTAATGCGATATGAACCCTTGACCGCGCATATTGACCGTGCCGATGCCGATATGAACGATCATTTCCAAACCATTTTCGGAAACGAGCCCGATCACGTGTCTGGTCGTAAAAGTGAAACGAACCACGCCGTCAAACGGAGCGTAGATTTTTCCTTCCTGCGGTCGAATCGCAAAACCTCTGCCGTTAAATTCACTCAAAACATTCGGCATTTCTTCAACGTCCATGATCTTCCCGCTTGCTGGCGCAACCAAACTTGTCATGCCGGTGTTTTTGGCATATTCTTCAGTTTTATCCGAATCGTTTTGGCCATCAGAAAGCTTTCTCTGCAGCTCTTCGACGATCTCGGCGTGTTTTTTCTCAGTCAGTTTGACCTTTGACACAAACACGACCAGGGCCAAAATTGCCAAAACCAAAGGAATATAGAACGCAAAACTCTTAAAGGTATGCACGTTTCCTGCCGTCATGTCGGCTGCCGTTGCCGCCCCTGTCATGCCGCATGTGATGGCAATGAAGCTGACAAGTCCGTTTGAAAAGGCTCCCGTCAGCTTATCGATCATCGGACGAATCGACAACGTCACGGCTTCATTTCTTTCTCCGTTCTTCAACTGTCCGTATTCAATCGCGTCAGTCAGAGTTAAAACGGTTACAAGTTGTGCAAAAGTAAAGTTATACAAAGCAAGACCAATGACGAGAAGAGTCATGTTTGATCCAAAGAAGATAAAAATCAGATATGACACGATCATGCAAGCCTGACCAAGGCAAAACAAAACCTTGCGCGGAATGAACTTGTTCAAAATCGGGTAAAGCGGCGACGTGCAGAAGCCGACGATTGTTGCCACGACACCGACGATGGCATATTCTGCCGAACGATCGAGAATGAACTTGAAATAGTAGAACAAAACGCCGTTCGTCACAACGTTGGCCAATGAGTACAGGAAGTACGCAAGACTTGCCCAGAGAATCTGGTCATTTTTTACAATGGCGGTAAAGACTCCCTTCAAGGTCGTCTTTTCTTTTTGAGAGGCACGTCTGATGACGTTATCTTTTTCCTGCGTGCCAAATGCAGTGATGGCCATGCAGATAATGGTCAAAGCTGCAATGATGACCGAAAATGCAACCCAGCCTTGCGGACCCTCAGTATGCTTGCCCGTTGCGGCAAACGTAAACCAGGTTACGATCGGAACGACGATAATCGTCAAACCGTTCCAGCCGATCGATCCGGTAAAGTTTCCCAAAGCCGTATAAACGCCGCGTTCATCGCTGTCTTCACTCAAAGCGGGAACCATGCCCCAATAGGATACGTCAGAAAATGAGTAGAACACGTCCAGAATCACGAACAAAATAACGAATAAAACGGCAAACAAGATCCAATTTTTCTCTGCCAGTCCAAAAATTCCCGTAAACAATACGACCAAAAGCACGGAACTGACGATCGTCCCTGACAGGATCCAAGGCTTGAATTTGCCCCATTTTGTTCGCGTGTTATCAACGATGTTTCCCAAAACGGGATCAATCATGATTTCAACGACCCTGATTACGACAATCAGAGTCGTGATCAAAACGATAAGCTTATTGGCAATGTTTTTTGGCAATCCAACAAACAAGCCACTAGTAACGAAAATGATGAAATAATTGCTGAGCGCTGCATAAAAAGCAGCATGCCCCATGTTGCCCATGGCAAAAGCGAATTTTGAGAAAAGACCGCCCTGCTTCTCAGGCTTTGAAGAAGTATTTTCCATTGTCTGTGCCTCCAAATCAATTTATGAAATCGTTTACGAAAATTATTGTAAAACATTTTCTTGTTTAAGTAAAGAATTTACTTAATAATTTTTCAATAAAATTTTTTGGATACTCCTCTCGGTTAAACAAAAACTCAATCAAACAGGCTTTTAAATTAATATATAGGGAACAAAAACAATTAATAAAAATATTACCAAATACCTCTTGCACCATTCTCAACAATCACTTATAATAACAATGTAAACGCAAACAATTAGTAAAAATTACTGGAAGGTGGCTATGTTATGCAAGACTTGGTATACACGACGGACTGGCTTTCGGATTCGACCGTTTTTAAAGTCAATACGATCGACCCTCACTCCGATCATCATTATTACAGAAATGAAGCTGAACTCAAACAACATGCTTCGTCCTTTGTTCAATCTTTGAACGGCAACTGGAAGGTTTCTTACGTGAAAGATTCGAATTTGCGTGCCAGAGACTTCTATAAGCAAGGTTTTAACGAAAGCGGTTTCGATTCCGTCAAAGTCCCTGGACACCTTGAGCTTCAAGGATTTGGAAAACCTCAATACGTCAATACGCAATATCCGTGGGACGGAAGCGAATTTCTTCGTCCCGATTCCATCCCCCAGAATCATAATGCCGTTGCCTCTTATATCAGGCATTTTACCGTTAATGAAGGCTTGAAAAACAAGCGCACCTTCATTTCGTTCAAAGGTGCCTCAACGGCGATTTACGTTTGGCTCAACGGCCATTTCATCGGCTACAGTGAAGACTCCTTCACGCCCGACGAGTTTGAAATCACCGATTTCCTGCAGGATGGCGACAATAAGCTTGCGGTCGAATTATGGAAGTTTTCTTCTGCCAACTGGATCGAAGATCAGGATTTCTGGCGTCTTTCCGGCCTGTTCCGCGATGTTGAGCTCTTTGCGATTCCAAGCACCCACATCAAAGACATCAATGCCACGGCAACTTTGACCGACGATTATGCCAAAGGAAAATTAGAAATCAAATTGGATGTCGTCGGTGACGATTTGTCGAAAAAAACGGCCAGGCTCACCGTTTACGATTTAGACGAAAAGCCACTTTTGACGCAAGAAATTGCACTTGGTGATTCCTGCTCTGCATTTTCCGCAGAAAATCTCGACGTCAAATTCTGGAGTGCTGAACATCCGAACCTTTACTCTGCCAAAATCCAGGTCTTCGATGGCGACGACCTGCTTGAAGTCATCCCGCTTGACCTCGGCTTCCGCAAATTTGAGCTCAAAAACGGACTAATGCTTTTAAATGGCAAACGCATCATCTTCAAAGGCGTCAACCGCCACGAATTCGACTGCAGAAACGGTCGGAGCGTGACCGAAGAAGACATGCTCTGGGACATCATGTTTCTGAAACAGCATAACATCAATGCCGTTCGCACGTCGCATTACCCGAATCAGAGCCGCTGGTATGAGCTTTGCGACCAATACGGCATCTATCTGATCGACGAAACGAATCTCGAAAGCCACGGCAGCTGGCAAAAGCTCGGTGAATGCGAACCTTCGTGGAATATCCCCGAAAATAAGGAAGAATGGCTCGACAACTGCCTGTTCCGTGCCGACAATATGTTCCAACGCGATAAAAACCATGCTTCAATTCTTATCTGGTCATGCGGGAACGAATCTTATGCCGGAACAGACATCGAAGCAATGGCTGATTTCTTCAGAAAACATGACCAGAACAGAATCGTTCACTATGAAGGCGTAACTTGGAACAGAGAGTTCGACCGGATCACGGATATTGAAAGCAGGATGTACGCTAAGCCTGACGACATTGAAACATACCTTAAGAGCAATCCTGAAAAGCCGTACATTTCATGCGAATACATGCATGCGATGGGAAACTCCATCGGCGGAATGCAGCTTTACACCGCGCTTGAAAAGTATCCGCAATATCAGGGCGGCTTCATTTGGGATTATATCGATCAAGGCATTTTGACCTCAACTGAGGATGGTGAAGAATATCTCGCATACGGCGGCGATTTCGACGACCGACCGACCGATTACGAATTTTGCGGCGACGGTATCGTTTTGGCAGATCGAACGGTTTCTCCAAAAGCAAGCACCGTCAAAGATCTTTATTCAAACATCAAGCTCAGACTTGAGAACGGAAAATTGACGCTCAGAAATGACAACTTGTTTGCTGAAACCGACGAATACTCATTCATTCTCAAAATTCTCGCTGATGGCAGAAAAGTTTGGGAAAGCAAACCGCTTGAGTTTGCGGTCACTCCGGGAGAAGAAAAAACGTTTGAGCCTGACTGGGGCAAAGTTTCAGAAGAAGGCGAACTCGTTTATGAAGTTTCCTGCCTGACCAAAAAAGATCTGCCTTGGGCAAAAGCCGGGTTTGAAATCTGTAAGGCTCAGGAAGTCGTCAAATCAGCCGATTTGTCCCTTAAAACTTCGCAAAAGAAACTGACTGCAGTTGAGGGCGACTTCAACATCGGCGTCGTCGGTGACGATTTCTCCATTCTTTTGTCAAAAGACAAAGCAAGTCTCGTTTCATATCAAAAAAACGGCAAGGAACTTATCAAACGTGCACCGCAGCTCAACTTCTGGCGTGCTTTGACGGATAACGACCGCGGTGCAGGCTCTGATTTCAGGTTCTCTCAGTGGGAAGTTGCCGGCAAGTATGCCAAAAAACAAGATATTGACGTCAAACGTGAAGAAAACAGCATCACCGTTACGTATACGTTCCGCCTGGCACTTTCGTCAGATGTCAAATGCAGCGTTTCGTACACGATTGATGCCAACGGAAAAATCATCGTTTGTGCTAAATATCCGGGCACAAACGGGCTTGCTCCTCTTCCGGAGTTCGGGTTGGAATTTGCTTTGCCAAAAGCCATGAATCAATTTGCATGGTATGGTCTCGGTCCTGACGAAAGCTATCTCGATCGAACTGCCGGTGCCTGTCTTGGACTTTTTGAAAGCAACGCAGAAAAAAACAAGGCTCCTTATCTGATGCCGCAGGAAACCGGCAATCACATGGGGACAAGGAACCTCAGAATTTACTCTGAACAAGGTTCCGGCATTTTGCTGAAAGCAATCGACAAACCGTTCGAATTCAGCGTCCTTCCGGTGAACACCATGGAACTTGATGCTGCCAAGCATCACTACGAACTTCCGCAAACTCATTTTACCTGGGTCAAAGTCCTGGCAGCACAAATGGGCGTTGGCGGTGATGATTCCTGGGGCGCACCCGTCCATGACGAATTTTTGCTTCCGTCTGAAAATGAATATGAAGTCAAATTCAGCATTGAGGCATTGTAAATCAAATCTCTGCTTAAAAAGACAAAAACTATTTCTTATCTTATATGGCTGGGAAAAAGGTCCTTTTTCCCGCTTTAATTAAACGAAATGCCGAACGAAGGCGGTCGATTTGCGACTGACTTCGTCCGGCATTTTTAAATACAGTGCTGCTCAACTGATTTTGACAAGATCTCACTCAAATTTACGGACAAAGTGCCCTTTTTTGATGATTTGTCCGTAAGCAAAACGCATTTTACGGACAAACCGGCATTTTCAAGTGATTTGTCCGTAAATTTTTGACCATTATACTGGGGATTTACGGACAGAAGCCTCTTTTCGGAGCATTTGTCCGTAAAACCGGGTCCGAAACGTCTGAATTTTTACGGACAACCGGCCGTTTTTGACCATTTTGTCCGTAATCGCCATTTTTGGAGCAAGTCATTTACGGACAAACGGTCCATTTTCATCGATGTGTCCGTAAACGGCAATGATTATTTTGCCAAATGCAGCACCTGTTAAATCAATCTCATTCAAATCAGAATCTAGTTGACGGAACTTTCACGCAAGATCAGTTTTGTTCCCAGCATGATCATATACGGGATGCGGTCGGGGGAGTCGAGACGGTCGATCAAAAGGTCAACGGCTCTTCTGCCCATTTCGCTTGATTCGATTCGAATGCTGCTCAATGGCGGATTGGCATATTGTGCCGAAATCGTATCATTGAACGAAATGATGCTGACATCTTTTGGAACGTCAATTTCAGCTTCTTTAAATGCCTTCAGCGCTCCGATAGCCATTGCATCGTTTGAAATCAGGAGCGCATCCGGAAAATCGTTTCGGCTGACTGAATTCAAAGCTTGACGAATTGCAGCATATCCTGAATCAGGATCGTATGCGCCGATAAAGACTCTTTTGTCATCATACAGTCCGCGGTCTTTCATGCAGCGCTTGAAGTCCTCAAGTCTGAAGTCATGCGAGGTTCCGGAAACGTTCGGAAGTTCTCCGGCGAGCATTCCGATGCGTTTGCTGCCATGGGCGATGAAATGGCTGATGATGCTGTCGACAACTGATGAAAAATCGGAGTAGACGCATGAAAAGTTTTCCTTCAGCATGTTCGAATCAACGAAAACAACGGGAATCGAGAGCTTTTTCAGTTTGGAAATTTCATCTTTGGCATATTGATCTCCGCCAAGGACAAGGACGCCGATGCAGTCTTCGATGCCGTTCCATTCGCTGTGGCCATAGTACAGGACCGCATTGATTTTTTGCTCGCTGAGCTTTTCTTCGATGCCGTCTCTGATTGAATAGTAATATGAATCGTTGATTTCCTGAATCTGGTTTCCGAAAAAGATAACGGCAACGTTTTTTCCTGAATAATGGCGGCTGTTTTTTTGTTTGTGTTTTGTATAATTGAGAGCCTCCGCAGCTGCAAAGACGCGTTTTCTTGTTTCGTCATTGACGGAAAGCGTCGGATCATAGTTGAGGATGCGCGAAACGGTTGTTTGCGAAACATTGGCTTTTTTTGCAATGTCTTTGATGGTTGCCATTTTTGTTTCCTTTCGATAAAAGTTTTACTATTTAATTTTAGCACATATTTTTTTGTAAAATGCAGTCCTTGAAAAAACTATGCATCAAATTGAAAGAGGTTGGAAAAAAGACTGCTTCAAATTAAAAACCGGATGATTTGCAATCAATTGCAAATCTGATCCGGATTTTTTGCATGCATGACAATTCTCATACCATGATGTACATGAGCAATGCTGCTCAGCACTCTGCATTTTCAAACAAAAAAGGATATTCTTTGCAGCATCTCGCCACAAAAAAGATTCATCCTTTTCCTTTCAATTCGCATCCTGCCCCAGTACATATTTCACAACTTCTTCCGTGCTTTCCGCAATTTGCGTTGCACCGGCCTGCCTGAGTTCCTCACGCCTTCCAAAACCGTAGAGAACACCGATCGAATCAAGCCCGGAATCATTGGCTCCGCTGATATCATATTCACGATCGCCAACCATTATGACTTGTTGATGATCCTTGATTTCCAAATCTTTGAGCGCTTTTTTGATAATGTCTGATTTGCGCCCCAACTTTCCGTCAAGCGTTGCCCCGACGACGTGTTCAAAATACTTGTCCAACTCAAAATGCTCGAGAATTTGACGCGCAAACTTCTCTGGCTTGGACGTCGCCAAAACAAGTTCTACCCCTGCCCGGTTCAACTTTGCAAGCATTGATTCCGCACCGTCATAAACGCGGTTTTCAAACAATCCCTTAACCGCAAAATATTCCCGATACGTGTCAACCATGTCCTGTGCCTGATCTTTTGGAAGATTGAGATAACCTGCAAAGGAATCTGCCAAGGGCGGTCCGATAAATTTCAACAGTTCCGCTTCATCCGGAACCGGATATCCGTTTTTTTCAAGCGCATATTTAATGGAATTGATGATTCCTTCTGAAGAATCGGTCAGCGTGCCGTCAAGATCAAAAAATGCGTAGCGATACATGAAAAAGCCTCCTGAATTTATTTACTTTTCCATTATACCCTAAAACTCAGGCCTTGCGATTCTTATAGACGCCGACCGTCAGGAACGGAACGACGACGATTGCGATTGCCAAATAGCCGCAGTAGCCATAGCCGTATTTGATGATGTTCGTCAAACCGACCAAAGAAATCGTCATTGACAGGATGATGATAAATGCAGAGATTGCCATGCGACGCTTGACCGGATTTTCAACTTTGCTGAAGATCTTGGAATTTTCAAAACGTGAAACAAATGCAAACGTCGTCGTAACGCCGGTTGACGTTAAGCAAAGAATCAACGTGATGCCGTAAATTGCCATCATCCAGCCCATATGCATCGATTTCAATGTCGTCAGAGTCGGCAAAACCATGCCTGCTTCGCTTGAACCGTATGTTGATTGCCAACACATCAGCATGATTACGGCCAGCCCCAACGCAATCGTGTTCATGATAAATGAAACGGTCATTGACTTTGCTTCAGCATGATTCTTGTTGCCGGAGAAAATAGCACCGCAGGCAAGCATCGTCGGGAGCGTTACGCATTGAAAACCGGCGTAAGTAAAGGCATTGCCGATTGCGTGCGGAACCTGCGAAAACCCTTGCTCGGCAAATGAAGCAGACATCACGGTGCCGAAGTTGCCGGCCTTTCTGATACCGACAATATAGATGATCAAAACACAAAACATGATTGCAATTCCCATATAAGTACTTGCCTTACGCACGACACCGGCTCCAAAAATCGTCAAACTCAAAATAATGGCACCTACGATGACGATGTTGACGTAATAATTCCAGCCAAGGTATTGCTGCAATGCGCTGGCCGCGCCTGAAACGGCTGCGGCAACTGCCATTACGACCATGATGTCAAAAAAGACTTCAAATAAAATTTCGAGCTTGTCAAACGGATGATAAAGTTTTTCAAACAGCTGCTTATGGGATTTAAGGTTGAATTTGTTGTACATGATATCGCTTCTCGCATCGTCATCGTCAAAAGAAACATGGCCAAAACAAGACTGATGATGCCGGACCATCCAAGCGAGACAAAGTAGGTATTTTCCTGATTGCCCGTTGCAAATCCGCCGCCGGCATGGGCCGAAAAAAGTACGGATGCGACTGAAAAAATTGCCATTGCTGATTTCGGAATTCCAAATTCCTTTTTGTTTTCTGCTTGTATATCCATTATGATACCTGCTATATAAAATGTAGAATAATGCAGAAGTTTAAGTACCTTCTTCCACATTATTAGAAAGAATTATATAGTTTTTCCTTTCCTAATTTTATTTACTGTCGTCAACATTAGTATTCCCATATCCTAACCAGAGGGTAATGACAGTGACTAACTCTTACAGTTTAAGGGTGTAGCCCACCCCATTTTTCTTTATATTAAAGCCAAAAGATTATAAACTGCATTTATATCTCTATCCATAACATGCCCACATTCATAACAAATATATTCATGATGCTTAGTGTTATGTTTTCGATTACCAGCTAAACTGATTTTATCATCACCAGTCTTGATATAACCGCAATTAGAACACCGTTGTGTGCTTGGGTAGTATTTATCAGCGATAACCAAATATTTACCATACCATTCACACTTATAAGTTAAAATTTGTCTGAAATAGCTAAATAAAGACCTTTGCAAGCCTTTAGATGCCACATGACTCATTTGCATTTGTTTGACCTGTAAATCTTCAATGGCAATTTTATCGTAATTAGTAACTAGCTTCGTAGTGAACTTTTGAATGATGTCACGTTGGATATTGGCAACTTTGCGATAATCACGTTGTAACTTGGCTCTCGTTTTAACATAATTATGGCTTTGCGTTGCCTGTTTACCATTTACCACACGCTTTTTTGCCAAGGATTTTTGATAATACTTGATACGTTGATAGAGATGTTTTAAACGTTTGGGTAAGGTATTAACTTGACCAGCAGTGTAATTGAAGTGTCCAACATTAACGTCAACTGCGGTTTTATCACCAGTTTTAGCTTTGTTTGCCACTTCGACTTCAAAAGGCAAACTTGCCCAGTATTTGCCATTTTCACGGTAGATTGAAACGACTTTTAATTCACCAGTTAACGACTTAACGCCACTCATGCGAATGTCATCCCAATGCTTAATCCCGTGTGGCTTATCCAAGCGCAACTTACCTTTAATAATCTTAGCACGGTCAGTTTTAAAACCTTGTCTAGGGGCTTTCTTTGATTTAAAACGTGGTTTGCCCCAATCAACTTGTGCCTTATCAAAAAAGTTCTTCCAAGCCTTGTTTAAGTCGCTAATTGCTAGTTGTAAGCAACGGGCTGAAAAACGATATTGCCAATCAGCTTTATTAGCTACTAACTCGTTGCGAACCTTGTATTCATTTGGTCTGAGACGTTTATCATCTAAGATTAGTGACTCTTCGTACAGCTCATTCCATAAAGCCAAACCAGCATTCCAGCAATATCTGCGATAATCACATAAATCATCCAAAACTTTTTGCATGGTTTTATTGGGATAAAGTCTTACTTTTTGGGTTCTTAACACCATCATTTTCACCGCCTTTCAAAGATTTGTCATTTTCTAGTTTGTGCTTATATTTACGTAAACCAGATAAACGACAGGAACATACGTGTACAATACTTACCATATCATCAATCATTTCTTGCGTTGGACTGGTCTCAACGTTATTTAATACCACAATCTTAGTATTGTGCATTTTACATAATCGTTCAAACCAGTCATAACCAAACCGAATAAATCTATCTTTATAAGTAATGTAAATCGTATCAATCTGATTATTCATTACTTCTTCTAATAATTTATTCCACTTTTTGCGATTATAGTTAAGCCCACTGCCAACATCAGTCATTGTTTCATCTAAAACAACGCCTTTAGCGTTAACGTATTGTCTAATAAAACCTATTTGATTTTTTAAATCATCTTTTTGACCATTGGTTGACACTCTAGCATAAGCAACATTTTTGCGCTTAGTCAACTCCGATTTACCGATATAGTTTAAATATTGTTCTTCTGTGTAATATCTTCGATTGGTAGGAGTTCGATATGCTTTCAACACACCTTTACTGTCCCAAATTTGCAAAGTTCTAACTGTAACTCCTAAACGTTCAGCCATTTCTTTTGGTTTTAACATTGTCATAATAACCACCCACATTTTTACTTCTTTCTATGGTTTATTATAACACGTTTTTCTACGTTATTCTATGTTTTAAATAACAGTCAATCTCCTCCAAATTTCCCATCAAACCATCATGTGACAAAAAAGACCCCTCGCCTCTTCTGTCCAACTACTACGACAGAAGAGACGAAAGGCCTTAAGCTAGCATGGGCTTTCCGCGGTACCACTCTTCTTCACTGTGATAAATACAGTGCTCTCATTCGGTCCAACAACCTATGCCGTGATAACGGAGGCAACCCCGTCGATTCCTACTTGGTTTCAGAATCACCGTTTAGCGGCGAGTTCAACGATTTCGCATGTCCGTTTTACACCACCCAACGGCTCTCTTGATACGCGTCATCATCTAATACTCCGCTTCATTACGTTTGCTTGTTTATGATATTATCACACGTATCTTTTTGTTTCAACATTTTTTTATTATTTTTTTCAAATCTTTTTGTAATTTAACTTCAAAACTTGCCGTTAACCTGCTTTGATTCCCGTTTTATCTGAGGATAGAGCGCGACATTTTTGAACTCAGTAAAGCGATCAGAGGATTAAGGCATGACCGAATGGCGCAAACGCAATCACTGAAGTCTGCTTTTAAGCCTTTGCAAACCAAGCACGAGCGCCAATCCCATCAAGCAAAAAACAATGCTGAAGCTTTCAAAACGCAGCGGATCAAGCGGAACGGAAAGGGTTGTCGGCCCCATGACGATCGCATAAAACGAACCAAGCATCATTCCGATGATAAAATGCAGCGTCTGTGAACGATAACGTTTCAGGCAGGTTCTGATGACTTTGACAACCGTTGCCGCACCAAACAGGATTCCTGCGGCAAAGCACAACAAGCTTGGCAGAGCTTGAAAATTCAGCGTAATGACGCTCTTGATCGCAGAAATAACGGGGATATATGCTCCAAAAATCAGCAGCATCGTCGAACCGGAAACTCCTGGCAAAAACATTGCGGAAACAGCCAAAGCACCGATCAAAAACAGCTTGACGGAAGCAAACGCACTGAATCTTTCAAGATTCAGCACCGCAGAAGGAGCATTGCCGTTGACCACTCCGATCATGATTACCAGCAGCATGCCGGCCACAAGAAACCAAATCCCGCCTGTCCCCTTCCTGAAGTGATTTTTTTCTTCAATGACGATCAGCGGAATCGCACCGGCAATGAATCCGATGAACAACGAGCTCACCTTGTAGATGTGATTCTCAAAAAGAGACGACAATATCAGCACCGCCAGCACCATGCCGATTGCCCAGCCGATTCCGAGCTTTGCCAAATACTTTGCGGCTGCCTTTTTTTGGACACGATTCCCTCGCATCAGGTCATCAATCGCCCCGATGAAATTATCGTAAAATCCCATGATAAAAGCAACCGTCCCACCGGAAACTCCCGGAACGCTATCGGCAAGAGCCATCAAAAACCCGTTCAGTCCTTGTCTGATCATTTAAATTCCTCCAGTTTATGATTGGTTTATTGTACCATAATAAGCTAAATTTTATCTAAACTGAAACTTAATTTTTTTATAACAAATCAGTCGGCATTTTAGAGGAAACTTCCACAGACCAAAAGCGCAAAATGCTTAACGCTTCGCCGACAAAGCCAATATTTCCGATTGACGGACGAGTCCCGAGGCTGATTCAGACAGCTTATTTTATCTCATGAGCATGTTGCTCACAAGTATTTTTTGTTGGCCTGAATATCAGGATCATATTCGGCAAAGCGGCAGCATGTATTTGGCAAAATCTCTGGATTTTACGGGCAAATCCCAAAAATCGACCATTTGCCCGTAACCGAGGGCCGACTTTTACGGGCAAATCTCAAAAATCGACCATTTGCCCGTAACCGAGGGCTGACTTTTACGGGCAAATCCCAAAAATCGACCATTTGCCCGTAACCGAGGGTCGACTTTTACGGGCAAATCTCAAAAATCGACCATTTGCCCGTAACCGAGGGCTGACTTTTACGGGCAGATTTCAAAAATCGACGTTTTGCCCGTAACCGAGGGCCGCCTTTTACGGGCAGATTTCAAAAATCGACGTTTTGCCCGTAATCCCGCCCTGGCACGCTGATTGAGCAAATGATGCGCAGCGCCGCATTTATCGTTTATCATTTCCATATGCAAAATTGAAAAAATGCCGGACAAAATCAGTCGCAGCTCGACCCTATTTGTTCGACATTTAATTTAAGGAACTTCTTAAATCAGAATTCTTCCATCATTTTTTCCGCATCCTCTGCGGCCTTCACTTTATCGTTTGACTTGACGATCATTCCGTCCTCGTCAATCAGATAGGTCGTTCTCACGACCCCCATATACGTTTTTCCGAAACTTTTCTTTTCCTTCCACACGTCATACGCTTTGATCGTTTCAAGATTTTCATCCGACAATAACGTAAATTTCAAACCGTGCTTTTCTTCAAAACGTTTGTGTGATTCGACGGAATCCTTGCTGATGCCCAAAACAACGGCTCCTTTTTCTTCGAACTGCGGCAAATGTGCGGTATATCCGCAGGCCTGACTGGTGCATCCGGGCGTATTGTCTTTCGGGTAAAAATACAGAATTACCTTCTTGCCGCGATATTCATCGAGACTGTGCATCTTGCCGTTTTGATCCGGCAACGTAAACAATGGTGCTTTAATTCCTGTTTCCAACATTTCAAACCACTTCCCTTCGCCATGATCATAACTCATTTACGCTTCAAAAGCACACAATAAGCTTGTGAATTTTTGCTTCAATAACCTGGCGAAGCACTGCATTTGACAAAAAAACAGATAATTTTTTCGGCAATTCGTTTTGCCGCAAACGGCAAGAAGCAGACATGCGCTTCATCGATTTGATCGCTGAATTCACGCAATTTTTCGTTGATCATGATAAGCGCTTGTGTTTCGACGATCGCCTGCATCCCATGATAAGCCTTCATTTTTCTTTCCGCATGATACGTTATTGCCGATCATACCTGGCAGACGTTTTTTTGAGCAGATCGATCATGTCTTCTTTGACCTCTTTTGGTCCGATTACTTCAACGTCGCCAAGACCGATGAGCCATCCCAGCAAGATGATTGAAGGAACGGCATAAAATTCGATCAGAAGTTCGTTGCTTTTGTCAGTCTTGTCAGGATTTGCGCAAACCTTGATGTTTTTTCCGAACTGATCGATGATCGGTCCGACCATTTCTTCGCTTGCCGCAACGGTAATCTTTCGTTCGTCTCCGGTAAACATGCCCATTCTTCTTGAAACGTAAGTATTGGGACAAATTTCGCGCACCTTGACCATGCCTTCGCGTGTTTGATCCTTCAACAGCTTGATATCAGTCATTTTGTCAACGCGGTAATGGCGTTCAACCAGTTTTCCGCATTTATTTTTGATCGCATAAAGGTAATAGCGATCATCCGCCCAGATCAGGCTCCACGGGTTGACGATTTCTGCTTTGTCGCTTTTAGGGACGAGCTCCAGATCTTTGTTCCACTTCATGTAGGTAAAACTGATCGGCACTTTTTTATCGCAAGCTTCCTGAATCTTGTCCACGTTGTCCAAGATTTTTTGGTTCTCGGTTTTATTGTTGACCATCCCAAAAACATTGCGGTCAAGATAGTCGCACTGGTTTTCGCTCAATAATTTTTTCAGCTTCTGCACCATTTCGTCCGCAATTTCTTTGCCGATAAAATTTGAAGCATTGATCGCATCAACAATCAATTTGAGTTCCTCTTTTTTCAGCAGTCGATTTCCAAGATAATATTTGACATTTCTGCCCATGCTTCCTTCAACTTCGACGTGCCATTCTCTTAAAAGGCTCATATGTCTGAGAATCGTGTCTTCGCTGCAATTATATCCCATTTCGACCATTTCGTCCTGAATCTCGCGCATCGTCAACGGATGGTCCTCATCCGTGCATCTGTAAAGCACATCATAAAGCGCAAGAATATTGCCGGTTTTTCCAGCCATTGCAATTGCTCCTTTCAAAATCATGCTTTAATCCAAAATTAAAAGCCTAAGCTCATCTGATCGAGTTCAGGCTTGACGTTTTCAACAATATTTTTCTTTAACGAACTGCTCATAATCTTCCTGATGCTGAATCACATATTGAATCAGTTCAGGATAGCAGCGATGTGCCGCCACCGTAACCAGCCTGTTCAAATCAAAAAGGCATCCGACAAGCAGATCCTCTTGACCCAATGAATCAATCTGTCTTTTGACCAGGTCCAAATCAAGTTCTTCTTCAAAAAGCCCCGGCGTATACGAATAGATGTCACCGGTATTGTGAATAACCAAAAATTCGCCCGAAAGACGTCTTGCGCGCAAACAATACAGATCACCGCACAGTTCCTCTTTGCATCTGGTCAAAATCTCCTCGGAGTCCTCCTTGTCGCTGGATGACCTAATAAACTCCTCGTATTTGCCCAACTCGCAATCCTTGTCCATCCAAGCGCAAAAAACGCGCACGTCAAGCATCTTGCAGGCTTCTTCTTCGCTTGGAAACGGACGATCGATGCGTTGCTCAACAAACTTGCCGACAGACACGTCATTATCGAATTCCCACTCATTGCACAAATCCTCTAGTACTTGATACTCAAGGCCTTCGTACATGTCGGTCAGCAAACCTTCCTTTTCACGATTTAACATAAGCACAACCCCCAATTAGAGTACTCTAATTTAATTTTAAGCGGTCGGAGTGCGATATGCAAGCACTTGTTCTCAATTTCGCCGAACCCGTCGATAAAGCGAAACGGCACTCAAAAAATCAACGACAAATGCCAAATGCAGCACGAGGTAAATCAACCCTTTGCCTTTTTCAAGCCTGCCGCTTTGTTCCAATCTGACAACAGCGCTGATGCCGTACATCGAAGAAGTTATCATCAGCAAATAGTCGATGATTGCCAGAATCATTATCATTAAAGGACTGAAAAAGATCAGTGCCGGAACGACCATCGCAAACAGCAACAGCAGACCTATTCCAAAAATCAGCAGGAAAAAAGGAATGTGCACGAACTTGATCAGCATGTCGTAAAACGCAAGATCATTGACCTTGTCTTTCGGATAAGTCAGCGCATTGACGATATTCAAAACATAAACGACAATCGTCAGGATGACGTACAGCGTGAAGAAATTGTGAGCATTCTTATATTCAAAATATTCATGAACGAAGAACACATATGGCCAAATCATCAGGATGATCGGTAAAATTCTTCTAAGCCTTGCCACTTGCTTCACCCTCTTTCCAGTCTTTTCTTTCCAAAACGTTGACTTTGACTTGTTCAACTTTGCCATAGCTCGTTTCATACACGGAATCTTTAACGTACTTAAACCCGCATTTTTCCTGAACTCTTTTTGACTGCCTGTTCGTTACGAAGTGTTCGCAAGAAATGAAGTCCATCCCCTGTTCTTCAAACAGCCAGTCAATCACGCGATGGACAGCCTCAGGCATAATCCCTTGTCCCCAATAATCCTTGGAGAGGACGAAGCCCAGTTCGCAGCCTTTCTTATTGGAAAATGCAGCAAGTTTGGCAGCATTGAATTTTTTGATCCCGACCGAACCGATCACCTTGTCATCCTTTACGATGGCAAAAGTATCTCTTCCGCCAATGAAAATGTCAAGAATCCGTTGCGTTTCATCTTTGTCCTGATGCGGAAGCCAGCCAGCCATCTGCCCCACGCCGTCAACTGACGCATATTCATGAAAATCATCAAGATCCGTTTGTTCAAACTCTCTGAGCGTCAACCGAGACGTTTTCAAAATCGTTCCGGAAATATCGACGATGCGCTCAAGCTCTGCTTTCAAACGCTGTTTCAAATCAAACAGTTCTTCTTTTGACGGACAATTCTCATCAGCGTAAAACTCCTCCATCGGAAGCCACCACACCGGGCCTTTGCCGTGATTACCATAATTTCCAAGATCGCCCTCATGTCTCGGAAAAAGATGCCAATGAAGATGGGCGTCACCTTGCCCTAAACACTCGTAATTTATCTTGTCCGCGCGAAAGGCATTTTTGACGGCTTTGGCCACAAAAATCATTTCTTTCATATATTTTGTCGCAAAATCTTCATCCAGATCAAAAAGTTCCGTTTCATGCTTTTTGCACAAAAAAAGCGTATAGCCTTCGATACGCTGCGTGTCCCCCAAAACAACGTAACCGGTCTCAAGTTCCTTGACAAAGAAAGGATTGGCTTCATCTTTGATCATCTGAATTCGATCACAAATCAGACACATGCAGATTTCCCCCTTTATTCATTCATTATTATAAAGCGAACTATCCGCTTATTATAGCATATATTTTTCATGCAACCGAAATCTTTGGGATAAATCCACGGAAAAACAACAATTGCCGCAAGAACCCGCGTTGACGCAAGGCGTTCACCGGCGTTTCGGAATTTTACGGGCAGAATTCAAGAATCTGCTTTTTGCCCGTAACCGAGAGTTGGCTTTTACGGGCAGATTTCAAAAATCGTCGTTTTGCCCGTAACCGGGTGCTGGCTTTTACGGGCAGATTCCAAAAATCGTCGTTTTGCCCGTAACCGAGGACTGGGTTTTACGGGCAGATTTCAAAAATCGCCCATTTGCCCGTAACCGAGGGTTGGGTTTTACGGGCAGATTTCAAAAATCGACGTTTTGCCCGTAACCGACGGCTGCTTTTTACGGGCAGATTCCAAAAATCGGCATTTTGCCCGTAACCGAGGGCTGGGTTTTACGGGCAAATTTCAAAAATCGACGTTTTGCCCGTAACCGACGGCTGCTTTTTACGGGCAGATTCCAAAAATCGGCATTTTGCCCGTAACCGGGAGCTGGGTTTTACGGGCAAATCTCAAAAATCGGCATTTTGCCCGTAACCGGGAGCTGGCTTTTACGGGCAGATTTCAAAAATCGGCATTTTGCCCGTAATGGGGGGACTGGGTTTTACGGGCAGATTTCAAAAATAGACGTTTTGCCCGTAACCGGGAGATGGCTTTTACGGACAAATCTCAAAAATCGGCATTTTGCCCGTAACTGAACATCAACCGGCAGCTGGTCAACCAACGCACTGTATTTTTCAGCACGTTTTTCCTGGCCTGTGCCGCTTCGCTTTTAATCGGAATAATTTTTTCGGCCGTTTTTTTTGGGAAAATGATTCTAAAGAACCATGTGTAAAAAAGTGCTTATGTTTTGAAAGGAAAAGACTTTCCTGCGCTGACCGACCCCGGCGCAAAGAAATTTAAAAACGTCCGGTACGGTTCGTCAGGCGTTTTTGAGCGTATTTCACGGCAATTGTCAACCTAAAGTATAGTTAAGTTAACATTTTTAAAAATCAATGTTTATTGGTAATTTTTATTTTGATGAGTGTTTTTATTTGAAACGGGAAGCGTTTCCGTATATAATGACAGTAGGTCCTAGGAACCTAGCGTTATATGGTAAGTCAAATAAAGCAAGGAGGAATTCACTATGCATTGGTTATGGGTTTTGATTGTCGGTGCGATTATCGGTGCCATCGCAGGTGCCATTACAAGCAAAGGTCAGTCAATGGGGTGGCTCAGCAACATCATTGCCGGATTGATTGGTTCTTCGCTTGGAGAAGCACTCCTTGGGTCATGGGGACCCCAGCTTGCTGGGATGGCCATAATTCCGTCAATTGTTGGCGCGATTATATTGGTAGCACTTGTTTCATTTATTATGTCCCGCTTAAACATGGGTAGGTGATGCAAATGGTAAAAGGACTTTTACGTGTTGTTCTGCTTTCAACGGCAATTGTCGGCGGCATTTTGATCGGGGGAACCGTTGTCGCCGTCAAGGGAGTTGACAGATTAGGGGATAAACTCCAGGATAAGCTTCATTGAAAAATTGTATGATAGAGGAGATATGGAGTATCCGATACGGGGAACTCTCGTCGCTGCGGCGAGAGTTTTTTTGTGCTTTTTTGGAAATGGCACTCGCATTGATGAAAGATGCAAAGCTCGGTTACGGGCAAAATGCCGTTTTTTGAGATCTGCCCGTAAAAAGGCAGCCCTCGGTTACGGGCAAACAGAACTCTTTGGTCCATAATTTTGAAAGTTCATTTCCCGACCACCAAAAAAGGCCAGCCCGAAAAAGGCTGACCATGATTGCGATACTTATGTATCCCTTCTTAATATAATTCGTCGCCGACTGCCCCGCCTTTGTCGACCAGTTCAGTATCGGTGTCATAATCATCAAGATGTTCTCTGAACATTTGCGCCAACGAACCTGTTTCATCGCTCGGTTCCAATACAATTCTTCTGCCGACGAGCTTATATTCGACTTCTTCATTTTCCGAGATTTTCATCTTTTGAGCGATTTCTTCCGGAAGAACGAAACCTAATTTATTACCGATCTTAGTTACCTTAAGCTTACCATCCATAAAAGATTCCTCCTTCAAATATCATCGCTTGAATTCTATCACTAATCAAATGGTAAAGGAATTATTTTGCTTGCAGCTTCAAATCTGAGGCATTTTCCAATATAAAATCGATTGTCGTCAATGACTCCATTCACGGCACCGATCAGCTTTTCGCAATCATACTTGAAGTATGGGGCGTGATTTTTCCCGACCGAAACGTTTTGCATGTCAATTACCAAGAGCGCTTTTTTCAACGTTTCATCCTCTCAATCGTTTCCTCTGGCGAAATGCAGTGCGCATACCGCCCTTGCCAAATGAATCCGTTATAATACTCATATGTTTGCTTGCCCGTCATGTATTCGTTATCCGTCGTGGTGTTCGCATGCTTCGGAACTATGATGGAAAAACCATGTTCAAAGCCGCACTTGACGGTCGCATCGATGCAATAATCAGTCATGAGTCCCGCAATCGCAACTTCTTTTACTTGTTTTTCTCGCAAATATTCAAGCAGGCCGCTTTCTTTAAAGCAGCTGTTGACGGTTTTGGTGAAGATTTTTTCACCAGGTTGCGGTTTAAAGCCGTCATAAATTTCAAAACCCGCCTTGCCCTTGGTCAATTCTTCTCCTTCGCCATCATCGTGGCGGACGTAAATGACTTCAGTGTCCGACTCTCGTGCTGCACAAATCAGTTTCCCGACTGTATTTTCAAAACGAGCAAAATCATACAAATCATCCGTCATAATCAGCTTTTGAACGTCTATAACTAAAAGTATCACCTAATCACCCCATATAAATTATTCGCCTATTATAGCATATGTTTTGCCAATTGCCCGCAAGGTGGGCTATAATACACGAAGAAATCAAAAGAGGGGTGATCATAATGATCGTTACGACTACGACAAGCGTTGAAAACCAAACAATCACTTCATACGAAGGCATCGTCTTCGGTGAAGTCATTACCGGAATCAACGTTCTCAAAGATATCGGTGCCGGCCTGCGCAACGTTTTCGGCGGACGTTCCAAAGGATACGAAGACGAACTTGTCGAAGCACGCGAAGAAGCCTTGAACGAAATGGCCGACCGTGCCAGAAAACGCGGCTGCGATGCAGTTGTCGGCGTGAAGATGGACTATGAAGTTCTAGGCTCCGACAACGGGATGCTGATGGTTACGTGCAGCGGAACCGCGGTAAAATTGGACTAAAAAATTCCGGAAGCGCATTGTTGTCATGCGCTTCTTCGTTTATGAAGGCTGCTTTTGAACGGATTTTACGGGCAGATTTCAAAAATCGGCATTTTGCCCGTAACCTCGCATTGTCGCGTACCCCTGAAAGTAGACAAAATCCGGGGAAAACGCCTCTTGGACAAAAACCCCTACATGTACGACATCTATCCGACTGAAGAAAAGCGCCGGTTTTTGATGGTTTTCCAACTCTATGACGGAATCGGCGAATGGTATGATCTCTCGATTCTTCCAGCAAAATCAGGCACGTTCAAGGTTGGCTGCAATTAAGCATGCAGAGCGTTGCGCAGCGTCTGCTTGAGCAGAGATTCAAGGCAATATTACGGACAAAGCGTCCATTTTCATTGATGTGTCCGTAAACGGCAGTGATTTTGACAAATGCAGTGCTCGCTAAATCAGCGTGCCAATCTCTCATTCAATTCGCCGATAGACTCTTTTCGGCTATTTACATCATAGAAGATTGTAATATACACAAAAATCCCAGATTATATTTGCAATCAATTGCAAATAATCTGGGATTTTTGTTTGAGGCAGAGTTTTTTCAGACTCAGAAATGAAAAAAATATCATCAAGCCAACGAATTACGGCATTGTCATCATGAGGTGTTTGATGTTTTGGAAATAAATCTTAAATAATGGATTTTTATGACATTATCACAATTAAAAGCAGATCAAAAAAACGGAATTGACGAAAGCAAAAGTCGAACTCGAAAGCGCAAAGAAGAGCCTTGCGGAAAAGCAGGCTTATCTTGAAAAGCTTCAGAACGCTTCGCAAGCATTCTGACAATGCTCGGACTTTCCGATAAAAAGAAGAAAGCTTAATCATAAAGGACGTCACGCTTAAAGCGTGGCGTTTTTTTGTTTTGTCAACTACCACCGATTTTAATCGGTGGTAGTTGACCTGTGAACGAAAACTCTTGACAAAGGGCGTATTAAGGCGCACTCTATACGTGGAACCTAAGGAGGAATAAGGTATGAAAGAAAAGCTGATTGTATATCCTGCTGTGCTTGATAACAGTGAAAACAGTGACGATGTATATACGGTATCCTTCCCTGATGTCCCTGGAGCAATCAGTGAAGGCAAAGGGCTTGCACAAGCTATGTTAAATGGTTCGGAAGCACTCGGACTGATGTTATACGACGTTGATGAAATGCCTGAAGCTTCGAATATTGATGAAGTCAGAGCCGAATATCCCGAAGCAGAAGTGACATTAATTTTCACTGATCTTGAAGATGCAAGAAGAAAGGCAAGAAAACCGCTTGTCAAGAAGAATACGACCATTCCAAGCACGCTTGCGCAACAGGCTGAAGAACGAGGAATTAATTTTTCTCAGACGCTTACGGAGGCGCTTGAGGAAAAACTGAAAGCTTTACAGTAAATCACTGATTATCAGTGCTTTTTTTGTTCGCGACAAAAAATTGAATTCAGGATTTTCGCATAATCGTTGTTGATTATTTGATTTACGGCGAAACCTATCCGCTTTCACATACAAACAGCCTTTTGCAATGCATGCGACATGGTTTGCTGACATTACCTCCAATAGGACGAAAGCATATATCTCAGTGAAAAACGTCGCGTTGCATAACGCAACGTTTTTTCTTTTTAAGAAAGAAACGTAAAAAGTTTGCAAAATTAAAAAAATGTGGTCTCTTCCCGCAATCAACAAATATAAGTCGATTGCCACGCATACAAAAAAGCCAGAATTATTTGCAATCAATTGCAAATAATCCTGGCTTTTTGTTTGAGGAAGATTTTATTTTCTCGATGAGCTTGGGTATTTACCGATATCGGCGAATGAATCCAAGCTGCTGTTTCAACTAATAAATGGCCGTTATGAACACAAATCAACGATCATAACGACCAATGTTCCATTATCAAGTTGGGGAACCGTCCTTAATAGCACGGCAACCGCAGAAGCCATTTTAGACCGCCTTGTCTATCACTCACACGTGATTAAGCTCAAGGGAAAGTCATACCGTTTAGCATCGGTCAGTTCTTAAACCGCCATAAAACGACAATTTAAATCCGCCCTTGACAACAGTATGTCTCATCCCGGGCATCCATGGGAGAATTCACCTATGGAACGCTGGTGGAACGATTTCAAGCACATCTGGATTGATCATCATCCACGGCCTGCCAACCTTGAAGAGCTTGGCTATCTACTACGACAAAATCCTTTTGTAGAAAAAATCCATACCTGTTGCTTTTTCTGTTTTTCAATAAATTAATAAGCATATTAAATGAAATAGTGATAAAGCTCACTTCAACACGATTAAGTAAATTCAATACTAAAAAGACTTTTTAAATTATCCTCACATTATTAATAAATCAAACTATCTAATTTTTCATCTGGCATGAAGTATCCGTTTTCGGAATAAAACATCGGCAATTTATTATGATACTCATCCAGAGCATCATTGTTCTTTTCAGTATATGAAATACATTCATCATACTGCCAATGATCTCCTGAAAAGCGTTTTGATTTTATGATTTCTTTTTTTGAAATAGGTCTATCTCCATCCATATATTCACCATCCTTTTGCATTCGCTCTAATATAATCCTATTAAAATATTGACCTGTATTGAACAAATAATTTTTTCTAACAACTTTTTTTGGAACAAGTAATATTTCTTTCCCCTCAATAAAGTATGCTGGTTTTTTCATCTCTTTCCACTGATGACACTCTGAATCCCAACCATAAAAATCTAAATACCCATTACTATGTAAACCATATTTATCAATCTGTTTCAATGTAAATGTGTTCAATTTATCATGTAAAATATTTGTCAACATATCTGACAAGCCATCTTCCGCAAAACCAGGAATCATAATCGATAAATCCTCAGCTTTTCCAATATTAGGAATTTTTTGCATTAGTTTCTCTAATGGAGAGAAAATATCTAATAATCCTTTGTATGTATTTCCCTTACCATTATATCCTCGACCATACCCAAGACGTGTTCCATTTTGCTCTCTAGCATGCGACAACAAATTCTTTTTTCTAATATCATCATTTTTAATGTATGCATCAAAAAATGAATCAAAGAATGATTGAATTGATTTACTAGCATCTTTCCCCCAGTTACTTTCGAGTTTATCAATCAAAATAGGATCAATAAAAAGGAGGTTATCATTATAAACATCCACATCTACAAACTCATAATTAGAATGGCCTTTTATACCATTGTTAAGAAAATATGATATATGTTTTTTCATAAAATACATTCCTTTCTTTCGGTTGATTATCATTATATATTTATTGTTTTGAAATTAGATTTATTTAAAATCAAAAGTGCCGGGCTATTCTAGCAATAAAAATAAAGTAGATTATGCCAAGATAATTTGTACTCATTTCCAAATAATCGAATCTATCGCAATCCCTTAATATCTTCTAACAAGTTATATACTATCAAATAAAGAATATCACAAAATTTCTATATTCATTTTATTGATAACTTAGTAAGTGAGTATATTTAGAAAATAATATATAGGACAGCGATTGAATTTATACGGCACTTTTTAATATGGTTGCCATACTGTTATTGATGCAAAGATTATCAAGTCTTCAAAACAGGTAGCAATAATGAATCAAAGAGAATATAACATATTTTGGGACCATTTAGTCTACTATTTTTCAAAATTAGGCAAACTAGCCCACATCATAAATGCGTTTCATCTTTTCGACGTTTTTTTCAAGTTCTTCCTTTAACAGGATCACCTCATCCATAGCAGCTGCGTATTTATCCGCAAAAACATTCTGCTCTTCCATAGACAAAACTGGTATTTTCATTCTTTTCAATTTTTTTAATGATACCGTTTGTATCAAGCTGCCCGCACAAACGCTTCTTAATAGCTTTTCACCAGTTTTGCTTGCAAAAAACGCTTGCAAATAAAACGGATTTATTTTTGCATTGTCAAGCTCAATAATAAACAAATTGCCAGTAGCCAGAATTTTTTCTTTATCATCAACCCTTGCAATAGCCGTTTTTACCTTCGGGTTTCCTATCTTCGTGAGAATAATCGAATTATTCTTTACACAAAATTTATCAAGGTTTGACGGAATTTCTTTCAAATATTGATCATCGTCCACGCTAAGGATGCCATCGTTAATATTGGCCAAAGTTACATACCTTGATGAAGTCGATTCGCTCGCCTTCATATCATCTAACTCTGAAGCTTTTATTTGGGCTCCTCTCGTTATTTCTTTTACAATAACCCCAAGCTCAACACCGTTTTCTATTTCCACTGCATCAAGATAACGACTTGCGTTGAGCGTATATTCACTATCAGCAAAATCTTCGATTGATTTGGAAATTGATTTTTCACCATCCTCTTTTAAAAGTTCCATAATTTCAGCTATGCACTCATCCGTTAAAACGTTTTTTCTACGTTTTTTTTCATAAAATTCGCTAGCATCGATCAACCGAATCTTATCATTGTTCCTGCTAAAGACAATCATCGTTACCGGAACTAAAAAAGTATTGAATAGTCTTGCCGGAAGAGAAATGACGGCCTCAATGAGTCCGCTTTCGATGAAAAATTTACGAACTTTCTCATCCCTAGAATTCCAAGTAGCCCCATCACTCATAATTGCAACGGCTTTTCCGTTCTCATTCATTTGTTGGATGATGGATGCATTGAATATCCAATCTGAAGAAGCTCTATGAAACACGTCATTTGAAACGCCAAACTCATCACACAAACGTTCTTTGTATTCGTTTATATCCGAAGTTCTTATCATGAGTGGGTAGTTGGAAAATAACTTATCGGCTTGAGTTTTCCCCCTGTATTTAAGCGTATCGCCAAGAACGAGCGAAATCTTCTTTCCGATTAAAGATGCTCTGATCTGTGCAATGGCATTTGCATCATTATCAAGTTCGATGCCAGTGTAATTAAAGTCTTCCAGCATCGAAAATGCTCCCGTGAAAAAATCCCCTTTTCCGGAGCATATTTCCAATACATTGTCGCTTTTTTGAATATTCAGAATAGAAGAAGCCAATTTAATTATCCCACTCGGTGTGGAACATCTTATTGATTTTTCATCTTCCAAATCATTATTAAATAAGATGAAAGCCAACAATTCATCAGCAGAATATGAATTTGTCATTTCCAAAATGGCATCCCACTCATCTGCGATATTTTTATTCACAATGTTGGCTAAGTTGGCTGAAATCGAACAGCTTTCCAAAAATTTATCCGGACTGTCCATACATACTTCGTTGTCAATTGCAACTTCATACAGAACATACCCTGCAACAATCCCTTTTAGAGACATATCTTCAACGTTTCTAGAATATTCCAATTTTCTTCGAACATCTCGTGCAATATCTGAGGTATCTATTTTTTTTAATTTTTTTAAATAATCTCTCTCCACCTTGCCTCTCCCCTTCCAGGTTATCGATAACCATATCTTATAAGGTTATGATAAACCTAACACAAAAAATTGTCAAGTCTTTTATTGGTTACAAATAACCTCTCGTTTAGTACAGAAAAATAAACTCGCCCTGGCTCCTTTTCGTAGAACCTGATCATATCACTTATTTCTATGACATTTTTATGAAACAACATTTTTTGATGCTAAAATGATGCTGAAAAACTATTTCTTAAACTAAAAAACAGATGACTCGAAATTCGTTTGTAAATCTAATCCGGTTTTTTACGTATGCATGACAATCGCCTGCTGTGATGGAAACATCCGAAAAGATGCTTTTTCCCGTAACCGAACTCTGGCTTTTTACGGGCAAAACGGTGATTTCTGGTATTTGCCCGTAAGCCTCCTTGGTTCATTGATCAAGCAGGAGATGCGCAGCACTGCATTTGGCAAAATATATATCAAAATTAAAAAATGCCGGACAAAATCAGTCGCAATTCGACCTCATTTGTTCGACATTTAATTTATTTCAATAGAAAAACGGAACTTTTTCCCAGCTTCTCAGTTTCAATTATTCCCATTCAATCGTTGCCGGCGGCTTGGACGTGATGTCATAAACTACACGATTGACGTGAGCGACTTCATTTACGATTCGAACCGAGATTTCCTGGAGAACATCCCAAGGAATTTGTGCAAAGTCTGCAGTCATGCCATCAATGGACGTTACGGCACGAATACCGATCGTGTAGTCATACGTGCGGCCGTCGCCCATGACGCCGACGGAGCGAATACCCGGCAAAACGGTGAAGTATTGCCAGATTTCCTTGTCAAGACCATGTTGTGCGATGACTTCGCGCAGGATGGCATCGGAATCGCGCACGATTTCGAGCTTGTCTTCCGTAATTTCGCCAATGACGCGGATGCCAAGACCTGGTCCAGGGAATGGCTGACGCCAGACGAGTTCATGCGGAATGCCGAGCTTTTCGCCGAGTTCGCGCGTTTCGTCCTTGAAGAGCGTGCGCAACGGTTCGATCAGCTTGAAGTGCATGTCTTCCGGAAGTCCGCCAACGTTGTGGTGCGACTTGATCGTCTTGGCCGTGTCCGTGCCTGATTCGATGACGTCCGTGTAAAGCGTGCCTTGAGCAAGGAAGTCGACGTCCTTTAACTTCAAGGCTTCTTCGTTGAAGACTTCGATGAATTCGGCACCGATGATCTTGCGCTTCTTTTCAGGATCGGATACGCCTTCGAGCTTGCCTAAGAAACGCTTGGCAGCATCAACTTTGATGATGTTGACGCCAAGACCCTTGCCCAAAGCATCCATCACTTGTTGTGCTTCGTTCTTTCTCAAAAGACCGTGATCAACGAAGATGCATGTCAGCTGATCGCCGATTGCCTTGTTGAGCAATGCGGCCGTAACGCTTGAGTCAACGCCGCCTGAAAGGCCGAGGATGACCTTCTTGTCGCCGACTTCTTCCTTAATTTTTTCAACCTGCATTTTAATGAAATCATCCATCGTCCAGTTGCTTTTCGCACCGCAGGCATCAAAGGCAAAGTGACGCAAAATATCGTTGCCGTATGTCGTGTTGCGAACTTCAGGGTGGAATTGCAGACCGAAGAGCTTGCGATCGTAGTCAGCAATCGATGCAATCGGACAATTCTGACTCTTGGCCACGACTTCGAAGCCTTCAGGAGCTTTAGTCACGAGATCGCCATGACTCATCCATACGCTTTGATCTTGCGGCAATCCGTGGAACAATACTGCATTTTCATCGTTAACATGAATATCAGCCTTGCCGTATTCCTTATTTTCTGCACTTTCAACCTTGCCGCCGAGTTCGTTTGACATCAGCTGCATTCCGTAGCAGATGCCCAGCACCGGGATTCCCAAATTGAAAATTTCAGGGTCTACCTTAAATGCGTCTTCATCGTACACGCTGTTCGGACCACCGGACAAAATGATGCCCTTCGGATCCATCTCCTTGATTTGTGCAGCCGTCAGCTTGTGTGACAGAAGTTCTGAATAGATGCCGAATTCACGGATGCGGCGCGTAATCAATTGGTTATACTGGCTGCCAAAATCCAACACGATGATTTTGTCAAAAGCCTGCATATCAACATTAGCCAAGATGTTCACCTCATTAATTTTATAGTTGTCTCACTTACTTCATTGTACCGACTGAGCCTGCGATGGTCAATTCTTTTACGTACATTTTAATCAATTATAACCTAAATGCACGTTTTTTGAGTGCATTTTCCAATAGATACAAAAATTTTAATCGGAAATCAGTATTTTCTCAGGCGCAATTCTTCAATCAAATGATTGGCGCTCTTCACGATGATCAGGTCAGCGCGATTTCTCGTCGGTAAGATGTACTCGTGCAGGTTCGGGTGGTTGACGTCCTCCCAAACCTTTGACGCCATTTTAAATGCAGCGGTGCGATCGCCGATTGCGTATGGATAATAGTAATTCGTCGGATCTTTGAACGCAGTATCGAGCAGCATCCCGAAACGTTCAAGATACCAACGCTTGATGTACTCTTCCTTGGCATCGACGTAAAGCGAAAAATCGAAAAAGTCGCTTACGAAAATCGGTTCATGGCTTGGAAGCTGCAGCACGTTGATTCCTTCGACGATCAAAATATCAGGCCGATCAATCACGTCGAACTCGTCAGGAATGATGTCATAAACCTTGTGCGAATAAACGGGCGCTTTGGCAACGATGCCGTTTTTCACGTCGTTGACGAATTTGATCAGACGCGGCATGTCATAGCTTTCAGGAAAGCCTTTCCTGCTCATTATGCCCTTCTTTTTCAGGACAGCATTCGGGAAGATGAAACCGTCAGTCGTAATCAACTGAACCTTTTTGTCCGGATAGACCTCGGACAAAAGCGATTTGAGCAAACGCGCCGTCGTGCTCTTGCCAACGGCAACCGAGCCCGCAATCCCTAAAATAAACGGCACCTTGTGTGGCTTGATGCCAAGAAAGCTCGCCTGATCGTCCTGGAGCCGCTGATGATTTTTCATGAACATCTGCAGAAGATGCACCATCGGCATGTAAACCTCAGAAACGTCCTCCATTGAGATGCGGTCATTAAGCGACTTGATGCGATCAAGCTCTTCATTCGTCAGAGGAACGATGTGGTCCTTGTAAAAGTTGCGCCACTCCGCTCGATCGATGCGATAGTAGTTAATTTGATTTTCCATATTCCGTGTCCTTTTCCTTTTTGAATACATTGTTCATTTTATCACAATTCGACGGATTATGCCTGAAAATGCAGAGGTTAACCCGTACGGACCGGACTTTGCAGCAATGGCGGATGGCTTATAATGAAATGCCAAATGCAGTTCACGACTTTTTCCAGTTATGTTTGTCATTACAGAAATCCGGCTGCTATATAATATAGAAACATAAAACATTTTTCCACATTATCAGAAAGAATATAGCTTTTCCTTTCCTAATTTTATTTGCTGCCGTCAACGCTGGCATTCTCATATCCTAACGTGAGGGTAATGACAGTGACCGGCTCTTGCAGCTTAAGGGTGCAGCCCGCCCCTTTTGATTTTTTTATATCAATGCCAACAAATTCGTGACCGCATTTTCATCTCTGTCCATGACAGCTCCTTTTGTTTATTTGTGGATAATCCTATTATGACATCAAAACAAAGCCCGGATGATCCGTAGTTTCGAATCATCCAGGCTTTTTTCTTCCAAGAGTATTTCATAATTATCCACAGGACTCCATCCTGTGGATAATTCTTTCAAAAAATTCTTCCACAGGCTGATATGTGGAAAACCTGTGTATTAACCGACACAAGCAGAACACCAAACTCACGCTTACTTCAGCACCTCATCCACCCTGGACGGCATCTTCTGACTTTCAACCTTGTTTACGTTGTAGTACTTGCCGTCAAACGAATGCAGCGTCGTGAACTTCCTGCCTGAAGCAGATGCGACGACGGTGGTCATCTCAAGTCCAAACGACTTCGGCTCATATGTCTTCCGGTCCACATGAACGTTGAACGTGGCATTGGTGAAGCTGACGTTCTTCAGATCCGTGCTGTAGAGTCTCTTCGCCGTGGCATCATCTCTGCCGAGAACCTCGAGCAGTTCCTTTTTAAGCCTTTCGGAAGGATTTTCCGGTACCCTGAAGACCAACGCATATTCGCCGCCTTCTTCCTTGAGATCGAATTGGACCTTGTTGTCACTCATGACCTTAAGATAATCCCTTGCGATGTTCGGATTCTGAACGATGAACCTGTAGTTTGACTGGGCGCTGTCAATGGCCTGCCTGTAGCTTCTGCCCTGACTAAGGCCGATCATCGTCGTGTTGTAGAGATCCTTGCCGTCGTAGTACAGAATGTACTTGTTGTCCCTGGCTCCTTCCTGGAAGCGGATTGCTGCGTTTGACTTGAGCGTCACCGGTTTTTCCGTGTATTCCGTTTCCGTTCTGTACGAAATCGTGTTGTCGTGGTCCCCGCTCGTATGCTTGACGAAGAACTTTGTCTCGACCTTGGCGCTCTTGACCTTCTCTTCGGCACCGACCGCTTCCGACAAGACCCGGTCCTTTTTTGAAACCTTCTTTTCCGTGTCAACGTTCACGTCTCCGGAACTGCCTGTCTTCTTCGCATTACCGCTGCCTGCGCAGGCGGACAGTCCGCATGTCACAAGCAAAATCGCAGCCGTAATTACCAGCTTTCTCTTCATTTATCTTCCCCCTGTTGAAAAATGCAGTGCTACTTCTTCGTGTGATTCTGGTCGTAATCGATGTATTCCTTCGGCATTTCAACCGCACCGACACCGTTTACGCTGACGTATCTTCCGTCAAATGATTCCGTGCGGGTGCTCTTGGTACCGTCCGTCCCCGTGCGTACAGCCGTGACGTTTGCCGTATAGCTCTTCGGCTGGCTGCTGTCTGAGTCGACATGCACCTCAAGCTTGCACTCGTCGAATTTCCACCGCGCAAGTTCTGATTTTTCATAACTTGCATATGTATTCTCAACCGGGCTTGTGATGCGCAGCAGTTCCGTCTTCTGAGCGTCAGTCAGTTTCTTCTTCGAGGCATCACAGGAAATGACCGTCTCGCCGCCTTCGTTCTTCACAGTGATCTTTGCACCGTTCTTCTTCATGGCCTTGAGCAGCTTCGGCGCAGTATTTGCCGCATCAGTGGCAAACTTGTTGTATCCAATCTGACCCTTGAGCGTTCTGCGGTATGTCTTGCCGTTCGCATAGACGTTCGAAAGCTGCAGGTACATGTCCTTACCGTCGGTCATGACCGACGAATGCGAAACTTCGCTGTTGACCACCGTGGTCACGCTCGCCTTGGACCCAAACGGATCTGCATGGTATTCCACCCCCATGTCCATTTCAACGTTCTTCGTCTGACCTCTCTCCGCTGTCTTGACATGCACGGTGTCCTGAATCTTGGCTCCCTTAAGCGCGGAAAATGCGTCAAGCGCCTTGTTCACTGCCTTGTCCTCCCTTGACTCAGCATTCCTGTGAACCGCATTTTTGACCGTACCCGCACTCTTTTCACCCTTGTTACCGCATGCGGAAAGCCCCCCGGAAACCAGCACAAGAGACGCTGCCAATAACATTTTTTTATTCATATTTCTTCCCCCATTTTGAAATATTTGTTAAGTTAACATTAACAGAAACCGTTATCTTTTTCAATAATTATTTTAATATGACTTTTTTCTAATAGACAATTATCTTTTAAAAAACGGCTTCTTTACCGTAAGCAGCGGCTCCAAGGGTCCGCACCGCCATGCGCACTGCATCCGACAAAACAAAACCCCCGAGCCAAAATGACCCGGGGGTTTATCAAAATCAGATTCCCTTGAACCGATACATCTTTGATGTGTAGTCCTGGTGGACAATCGGATCATAGAATCCAAGTTCCATCAGCTCATCACCGCCAAAGATTTCATGTGTTTCAAGATTTTCGTATTCAAGCTCAGGATCAAGCCCGAATAATTTTGTCTTTGTCAAACAAGGCTGCGCAAATGCGAGAACCTGGAAAGTCATGACGCAGACATCGCGCTTATCGTCCGAAACAAACATCCAAGCTGATTGATTTGTTTCAACCGGCGACTTCAAACGGTAAAAATTGCCGTATTGTATGAGTTTTCGGATTTCCTTATAGCAGGCTACCTGTTCTTTGACCTGATCCTTATCTTCTTGACTCATCTTGGTCAAATCAAGCTCGTATCCGAAGACTGCGCTCATTGCAGCATTGCCGCGCGTTTCAAATGACGTTTTGCGTCCAGTTTGATGATTAGGAATTGCCGAAACGTGCGCGGTCGTCATGGAAATCGGATAAACAAGACTCGTGCCGTATTGAATCGTCAGCCGGGAAACGGCATCCGTGTTGTCACTCGTCCAGATCTGCGGCATATAATAGGCAAAGCCGGCATCGAAGCGCCCGCCTCCACCTGAGCATCCTTCAAACAAAATATCAGGAAAGGCACTTGTAATTCGTTCCATCAGTTCGTATAACCCTAAAACATAGCGATGGTAAACCTCCCCTTGCCTGTCTTTCGGAAGACTTGCCGAATAGATGTCTGACAGATGACGATTCATGTCCCACTTGACGTAATCCACGCTGCCTTCTTTGAGAACCTTGCTGATCTGTCCGAAAAGATCATCAATGACTTCCTTTCGTGTCAAGTCAAGCACGTACTGGTTTCTCGAAGGGCTTGGCCTGCGTCCCGGAACCTGCATCAGATACTCGGGATGCTTTCTGTAGAGTTCGGAATCGTAGGAAATCATTTCCGGTTCAAACCAAAGACCGAACTTCAGCCCCTTTTCATGCACGTAATCTGCAAAATGCCCGAGTCCTGAAGGAAACTTCTTCTTGTAAACCGTCCAGTCACCAAGAGATGAATTGTCATCATTGCGGTGTCCGAACCACCCGTCGTCTAAAACGAACATTTCAATGCCGAGATTTTCAGCCTCGTCAACGATCGTTTTAAGCTTTTCTTCGTTGAAATCAAAGTAAGTTGCCTCCCAGTTGTTGACAAGGATCGGACGATCAGCATGCTTGAATTTCGATCGGACGATACGCTCTCTGATGATTTCATGAAAGGCCTGGCTCATCTTGTTCAACCCCTGGTCTGAATAAGTCATGAGGACTTCCGGTGTTTGAAATTCAGAACCGGCATCCAGTTTCCAGGAAAAATTATAATCGTTGATTCCGATTACCAGGTGCGTTTGATCAATCTGATCCTTCTCGACTTCAAACGAGTGATTGCCGGAATATGCAAATGCAAATCCGTAAACGTCTCCGGAAAATTCGTCCGTTTTCCTGTCAGCCAGGGCCAAAAACGGGTTCATCTGATGACTTGACGTGCCGCGGATGCTGCCGAATTTCTGAATGCCGTATCCGACCGACGACCGCTCAAGATGGCGTTCGTTTGCATGAGCACCGGGCAGGCAGATTGAATCGAAATCCCTGTCGACAAAATCAAGCTGAAGCGAGGCGACCTTTTCCAGGAAAACAGTTTTCTTCCCTGTATTTCTCACCTTAACGGAACGGGTGATGATGGAAACGTCACGATAAACAGTATAAAGCAAATCGTACTCAAGTCCCGTCAACTCATCTTCAAGCGTAATCGTCAGCGTCTGTGCCTCTTTTTCATTTTCAACGTAGGCTGCCGGGAGCCCTTCTAACTTTGGCTTGCCGTCTTCAATTTTGTAATTTTTATATTTCAGCATCAGGGCATTCGATCCGTTTTCCTGACGAACAATCGTTGCAGGCGTATGATAGTCCATCTCACCCGCTCCGCTGTACTCTTTCGGCAGCGTGTCACGCGAAAACGTCCGGTCAAGTGATCCGGGAAGATTGCCCGAAAAGCCGCGGTCAACCCTTGGATACTTCAATTCGCCATGATATTTCTGCACGCGTCTGCCGAAGTAAAGATGGCAGAGCGTTCCGCCTTCCTCTACCGAGAAGATGTACGAGATGTTCCTGTTGTGCAGGTGGAAGACCTGCCGTTTGCTGTCAAATTCAATTAAATCATTCATTTTGCTTCACCTTTTTTCACTCTCAGTTCCATTGCATCATCCATTGCCTTGATTTCAGCTCCGCTCTTCTGCTTCAGCGTGAAGTCCTCAAAATTATCGGAGTTCGTCACCGTCACGATTACGGTATCGTCAAGACCGGCCTTTCTGATTGTATCATCCCAGAATTCCAGAATCTCATCGCCTTGACTTACCCTCTGTCCCTCTTCGACATAGGTTACGAATCCCGTGCCCTTGAGAGCAACGGTTCCAAGTCCGACGTGAATCAGAAGTGCCATGCCGTTGTCGGCAACAATGCCGACTGCATGTCTTGTCGAAAATACCTGGCGGACCGTTGCATCAAACGGAGCATACACTCTGCCGTCATTCGGCCTGATGGCAAATCCCAAGCCTGCCTGACCCTTTGAGAATACATCGTCATTTACTTCGCTCAGCTCAATCAGATTACCTGAAACAGGTGCCTTGACGGAAACCTTTTCATCCGACGAAGTATTTTTGACACTGATGCCAAGATCCTTGCCCCATGTCTTTTCAAGTTCGGCAACGATTTGGGCATGACGCTCCTCCGTAAGAGTGATCTTCTTCATGAAGATGATGATGGAAATCATCAGCATCACTGCCGGAACGGCAAACATCATCAGCTTGAAATTCATTCTTCCTGCTGCAGTAATCGATGAAGCAGTAGCTCCAGTCGTCATCCCGGCCAAAATTGCGATCTGACCGACAACGCCATTTGACACGGCACCGCCGAATTTATCGATCAGCGGACGAATCGAAAGAGATAATGATTCATCTCTGTGACCTAATTTCCACTGGCCATATTCAACAGAATCCGTGATGATCATCAAAACGACTAAGAAAACCATTTGCTGCGGGAATGCAAACATTACGGCAGCAAGCAGAACAAGTGCCAGGTTGTTTCCAGCAATGGCGAACACTCCGATGCCGCAGAGCATGAAAACAAGACAACCACCGAATACGGTCTTTCTGCTGAATTTTTTAGACAAAATCGGGAACAAGGCAGCCGAAACCATCCCCAGGAAGATGTTGATTGTTGACAAAATTGAAAACGACTTGGGCTGCCCCATGATATACGTGAAATAGTAAACTTCAAGCGCTCCCAGAATGTTGATTCCGATTCCATAGAAAAGATACGCAAATGCGACCCAAAGGAGCTGATCGTTTTTGGCAACTGCCTTGAAAACGCCGATGACACCAACTGTATCTTCCTTGTTTTCGCGAATCTCGCTGTTCACTTCACGTGTGCAGCAGCCGACCACCCAGGCGGAAACGAGTGCAATCGTGCAGATGATGAGAGCAAACATGAACCAGCCGTGAGCATCACCGGTCGAAGTCGTCTTTTCTGAAAAGTAGATGACGGCCGGCATGACGAGCACGCCAACGAGACCGCCGCCGATAGTTGAACCGAAACGCGCAAAAGTTGCCGTTTTTTCGCGCTCACGCGAATCAGTCGTAAGCGACGGGAGCATTGACCAGAAACCGACATCCTTGAATGAATAGAAGATGTCCATCGTGATGTACATTACGGCAAAGATGACCAGATAAAGCATTGCATTTTTCTGATACAAATTGCCAAGCGACGTAAACAGACACAGCAGCAACACTGCAGAAACCGTCCCGCCGGCGACGACCCAGGGACGGAAATGCCCCCAACGGGTCTTCGTGCGGTCAATTGCGTTTCCAATAAATGGATCAATAAAGAGTTCTACGATGCGCAAGGCCATGATGATCAGCGTCACAAGACTGATCATCTTGTTATCAACGGCCTGATTGCCGGAATTGAACAAGTGCGATGTGATGAACATGATCAGATAACCTGACAACAGGCCGTAAAATGCGTCATTGCCAAATGCGCCAAAGCTGTATGCAAGACGTTGTCCCATGCTCATTTTTGTTTTTCCTTCATTTGACATGAAAATACCTTCCTTTCGTGTATCCGCTTTCTTTACAGTCTTCAGTATACGTTAATGCAAGGCTTTTCAACATAGTCTTTTAATCATTTTAGATGTCATAATGTTCAGTGAACAAATTGACATCTTCTTTCAAAAAAAGTTATAATGACAAGGAAAATTCAAATATAAAAAGCAATATTGACATTGAGCAACAGAAAATTTACACATTGGAGAAAAAATGGAAAAGGAATATCGCGATCTGCAGAGCAGCAGCATCGAAAACGGAATCATCTTCTACGGTCTTGAATGCTGCGAACCAAACTACATCTTCAAGGGAAATAACATCCGCGAAAACTACGTTATTCATTATATCAGGAAGGGATGCGGAACATTTTCGTCAGCCGGCAGGCCCTTGGTCGAACTGAAACAGGGAGACTGCTTCATTTTACCTAAAGGCGTCCCCTGCTTCTATCAGGCTGATGAAAAGGACCCGTGGGAATACAGCTGGATCGGACTTTCAGGTATCAGGACCGGCGAAATCTTCGCCGCTTCAAGCATTTCAGAAAAAAATTACCTGCGCCAGATTCAGGACACTGAATTTAAAAACAGCCTGTCCAGGCTGTACGAATCGCTGCATTTGACGCACAACATGAAGAACAGCCTGCTGACCGAATCCCTGCTTTACAAAATGTTCCATGACCTGCTGGACGAGTTTCCGGCAGAAGTCACCAGAAAAACCAACTCACGAACCCAGTTCCGGCTTGCGGTGGAGTACATGAGGGACAACTACGACACAGGCTGCTCCATCCTTGCCGTATGCCGCGGGCTGTCCGTTTCACGAAGCTACCTCTACAGCCTCTTCAAAAAATTTGCAGGATCATCCCCTCAGAAGTTCCTGACTGAAATCCGCATGGAGGAAGCAGAACACCTGCTCAAAGACACCGACAGAAGCATTCAGAACATCGCTGATTCAATCGGATACGGTGACAGCTTCACATTTTCGAAGGCATTCCGCAAGTCAAGAGGATGCAGCCCGACTGATTTCAGAAGGATGAGAAACTGACTTGTGATCCGGAAGCTTTTCACAGATGAAATGCAGGTCTTTGAAACTGATGATGCATTAAAAACAACCGTATGTTTCTAATGACATTCGGACGTGACTGAACAAAAGCAGATTATCAAGTTCGAATTCGGAGTCAGCCGGACAAAAAAGAGGCTGGAAAAACTCTGTCTTAAATTTAAAACGCGTATGATTCATAGCATCTTTTATGAATCATACGCATTTTTGCTTTAGCCAGACATTCATCAGGCACAGAATGAGAGACCGTACCCAGACAAGTCGATTATAGGGTATAATGAATCTATCTTAGAGGATTGCAGATCCGGAAAGCGAGATTCAGGGATGAAAGACAGAAAAACAACTTTTGATGAACGGTTGGAAATCATTGAACAGCTGATAAGACACGATGTTGACTACAAATGGGCGGCTGAACATTACAATGTCAGCTATAATCAGGTCTACGGATGGTATCGGAAGTACACCGAAAGCGGCAACAATCCGGAATCGCTGCGTGACCGCAGAGGGAAGGACAAACCGGAATCAAAATTCACTGAAATGGACCGGTTGAAGAGGGAAAACAAACTTCTCGAGGCCAGACTTCATCAGCAGGAAATGGAGATAGCCTTCGCAAAAAAAATTAGTCGAAATAAGCAACAGAGAGGCGAAAAAGGAATCAGGCAGAAGACCATCATGGAACTGAACGAGGAATACGGCTGGTCAATCAGTGAACTGTGCAGAACAGCCGGGATAACCAGAGATGCACACTATAAGTGGCTCAAACGTGGAACAAGTAAGCATCAATGTGAGAAGCATTGAGCAGGAAATAGATTTTGCTGAAGGCAAAATAGAGCTAAAGTAATATTTTCTACTGAAACTTAAAAGGCATTATCTGCCCATAATTGCGGACTGAATTTTACCGGCAGATTTCAAAAATCGACGTTTTGCCCGTAACCGGGAGCTGCATTTTACGGACATATCCCAAAAATCAACGTTTTGCCCGTAACCGGAAGCTGCATTTTACGGGCAGATTTCAAAAATCGACATTTTGCCCGTAACCGAGGGCTGGCTTTTACGGGCAGATTTCAAAAATCGACATTTTGCCCGTAAGCCAGTCTTGAAGCATTGATTGATCCGGAGATGCACAGCACTGCATTTGGCAAAAAATTCACCTATAATAAAAAATGCCGGACAAAATCAGTCGACTTGCGACTTCCTTTGTTCGACATTTCATGTAATTCAAGAGGGAAACGGGACTTTTTCCCAGCTTTCTTGCTATTTTTCAATCATTTCGTACAAATATTTCGGAACCCGGTCAAACAGCGGCGACATCTCACCGTCAACGGTAATGTCCAATCGGTGCATGGCACGCGAGCAGATCGTGTAGACCAGCTGGCGTTCATCTTCTTCATGATAGTTTTCCTTGTTGGCGTTCCACATGATGACGGCGTCAAATTCCAGACCCTTGGCCAGATATGAAGGGACAATAATCGTCCCGGGAACGAGGCGCTGATTTTCGGTTCTGATCAGCGTCGCCTTGACGCCTTTGACGTTAAGCTGTTCGGTCAGCCATTCGCATTCCGAAAGCGACTTGCAGATGATGGCCGTCGTCAGCTTCAAAGCATCGTTTTGAAGCAAACGTTCTTTAACGTCTTCAACGAGGCGTTCTCCGTCAGCGTCGATCGTCATCGTCGGCAAGAATCCGTTGCGGTTAAATGCAGCAACTTTTTCGCCATCGACAAGCACTTCCTTGGTAAAATCGGTAATCTGCCTGGTTGAACGATACGATTTTGTCAGCTGAACCACGTTGGTCCTGTCCTTGTCAAACATCGTCGAAAGCTCAGACAGCAGGCTGTGGCTGTTTTCTTTCGTGAAAATCGCCTGATTCAGATCGCCGAGCATCGTGAAGCGGGCGCGCGGAAATTCCGTCTTGAGATATGCAAGCTGGTATGCCGTATAATCCTGAATCTCATCGATGAAGACGTGTCGCATTCTGATGTCGCCCTTCTTGCCGGTGATGCGATCGTACAGATACAAGAAGCAGGACACGTCCGTCATCGGCAGACTGCGCTTTTTGATTTGATCAATCGTGTTTTCGACCCCTTTTTGCCATTCGTCATCCGAAACGTCGAATTTTGAAAGATCGAGCAAAGAAGGAACGTGTCGCAAAAAATGAACGTACTGGGCATTGACGTTCAAAAAACGTTTCTTGACGATTGTGCGCTTGATTTTCATGAATTCCTTCGTTACGTATTGCTTGCACAAAAAGAGGAGTTCCTTGTCGCCATCGACAAAGTTGCGCGGATGATCACCGTACAAAGCATTAAGTTCCTGTGCCGACAAATCCTGAACGGCTTTTTGAACGCGATCGGTTCTGGCTTCTTGCCCAACCCTTGAACTCAAGCGTTTGAGCAGTTCTTCCTGCGTTGCTTCCAGGCGATTGCCAAGATGATAATTTTCATTAAAGCTATAGTAAATCGACTTGATTTCCTTGCGCGAGAAGAAGATTTCGCCGTTGTGCATGATGTTTTTGAAACGCATCCCGTTTCTTTCCAAATAGTTTGAATATGCGGTCGTTGCGTCAAAAAACTTCAAACTGTCCTTGATGACCCTGATTTTCTTGTTTGTTCCGTGATTATCTTCTTCAAAACGTTCCTTGAGCGTTTCAACGTGCATCTTCGGAAGGCGGTGCTGCGTATACTGGTAGTAGGTCATCTGTACCATGTTGTGTTCGCCGAGTTCCGGCAAGACCTGATCGATGTAGTCGTTGAACAGCTGATTGGGCGAAAACAGAATGATCTGCCCGGAGTTCAAATTGCCGCGATAACGATAGAGCAGATAAGCCACGCGCTGCAGCACGGCCGACGTTTTTCCGGAACCGGCCGCCCCTTGAACGAACAGCAGATCAGACTTCGTATCGCGGATAATCTTGTTTTGTTCTTTTTGAATCGTCGTAACGATGCTCTTCATTTTGACGTCAGAAGATTCATCCAAAACCTCAAGCAGCATCTGATCGCCCACCGTTTCATCCGTGTCAAATACAGTCAGAATCTTGCCGTCATCGACCATGAACTGGCGTTTCAGGGCCACGTCAACCTCGCGCTCCCCGTCAGGCGTCACATAAGTGGTTTTGCCGAGGCCTCCATCGTAATAAACGCTTGAAATCGGCGCACGCCAATCGTATACGAGAAATTCGTCCGGACCGTTCGAAAAAGTCGCCAATCCGATGTAAATCGTTTCTTTTTTGTCTTCGCCCTGTTCGCTCAGATCGACGCGCGCAAAATAAGGCTTCTTTTCCATCCGTTCAAGAATTTCCAAACGATGCGCAGCTTGATTGCGACTGTTTTCGCGTTCCTCAAGCTGCATCTGCTGCTGCCTGACGGTCAAAGCCGTTTCCATCATGCCGGAATACGTCCCCGTTTTGATGCGAACGTTGTTTTTGAAATCAGCCTGAATCGCCTTGGTATCGGCAGATGCCCTGGAAATTTTCTTTTTGGCGGTTTCTTCTTCATTTTTTATTTTTTCAACGACGTAATCCATGCGCTTTTGTTCTTGTTCTTTGATGATGTCGGCCATTTGGACGCTCCCTTTTCAGAAATTTTCAGTAATTTATTTTAGCATATTTCACCTTTCAAAGCGAAATTAAAGTCTTTTCGTGAACTACTCGGTCATAAATGACCGGGCTTCTGGGAACACGAAGTAGTATTCAGGATGTTGCGCTGGTATTCCAGCTACCT
>ERZ773229.345-NODE-345-length-44429-cov-7.088408_pt1 | contig 44429 bp, 34 predicted proteins | sample MGYA00580992_ERZ773229 | MGnify/ENA primary metagenome ERZ773229 (study PRJEB29015, sample SAMEA2737795) | human gut metagenome | biome: human gut; feature: human-associated habitat; material: faeces | place: China | collected 2012 ... | reverse complement strand
CAGAGGTGGAAGTGTGGTAACACATGGAGCTGACTGTTACTAATAGGTCGAGGGCATAACCAAAGCAGTGATAGGTTTGGATGATGATGTTGGTTTTGACTGTATGTAGTTTTGAAGGTACATGATATATAGACAGGAATGAGAAGCAGTGCGAAAGCACTGTTTTTTTTGCAATAACTTCCACAGAACGAAATGTATTAAGATATCAGATTGATAGATACAACAACCAACTTGATGTATTTTAATATCGCTTGACCATATTTAACGAATATTGCTAAAAAGCAGAGCACAAGCTGTTTTTTGTTTGACAAATCACTCCTTTGTGGTCTAATATACGACTCATAAAGAATATCAATTCGTTTTGAGGAGGAGATTATTATTATGAAGATGTGGAAAAAAGTAGCAAGTGTTAATCCAGAATTAATTGATAAAAGAGAAAATTTATCAGTTGATTCTGGGTTATTTTTTTGGGGTAAAACACGTAACTTCTTGAAATAGTGTTATAAATCTTGAAATAGTGTTATAAATCTTGAAATAGTGTTATAAATCTTGAAAATTTAATATTCATTAAATTGGAAAGTTTTGTTAACATAGTGTTAAGAAACAAATACAAGAGATTACCGATAGACAGCAGAGTGGAGACAGAAATTATATTATCGGGTTATGAAAAGGGATGGAGTTCGAAAAATGAGAGGAAAGGCAAAACAGAGAGTTAGTCTGATACTTGTAGTGACAATGGTACTTGGAACAGTATTAACAGGAAATACTGTATTTGCAGCAGGAGAGAGCAGTGACGAACAAGATCGGATAAAAATTAATATTTCTAAAGATTCTGAACAAACTGTGGAACAGAATGTTGCACAGACAATTCATGTGACTGCGCAGGGGCAGTGCTCGCAATCAGTCTGTCTGAATGTATATCTAAAAAACGAGGACGGATCTGCGGCAACAGATATAGATGCAGTCAATCTTCTGACAAGCGATCAGCTTACAGATAAAAACACACAGAAAACAATCGATGAGACATTGAAAGATTCAGTGACTCTTAATAATGGAACAAAGGCAAGTCCAACAGCAGAGTGGAAGAATGACAAGGACGATAATGGAACAGTTACTTCTAAATATCTGCAGATTACAATGCCAACAGATACAACAGCAATCAACTTTGATATGCAGCTTCAGTATCGTACAGATGAAGCAAGCTATACAAAGAAAGTGCTGGTTGAGGCAAAGGCATTCGAAGAGGAGCAGGATATCACAGAAGCAGCTAAGAGAGCAGACGAGAGCAAAGAGAATGAAGTGACAGTTGTCTGGGAAGGTCAGGCAGTAAGTCAATCAGAAAGCGAAGCTGCGGATGAGGATACGGATGGAGAAAATGCTTTAAATGCAGTTGCAGAAGAAAACCAATATACAGTTTACTTCCAACAAAGCAATATTGAGGATACCAGGTGGAATAATGCAACACAAATTTATATTTATGCATTTAATGATGGCACTGATAATTTGAAGAGCATCTTACCAATGGCTAAAGAGGGTGGATCAAACTTACCAAATGTCTGGAAATATACATTTAATAAGCAATGGAAAAATGTAATTTTCCTTAGAGAGAGTACTTGGCCAAAGGATAACGATAAATCTTCTCAGACTGTAGATTTGCAAATCGACTGGAAATTAAATCAACCTTGTTTTAAGTTAACAGGTGATGATGAACAAGGTACTGGAAAAAAGAATGCAGCTCAGAGTAAATATCAATATCAAGGAACTACCCAACCAGCGGATGGAATAACAGTATATTACGATGCTACATTATCAAAATTGTCTTATGAGGATAATAAAAAAGGAATTCCAAATCCAGATAGTACTGTTTATTATTATGCTACAAATGGTACTAAATCTACTGAAGGAGAAATGACCAAAGAAAAAAAAGAAATAAATGGATATGATTATAACGATGTATATAAAGTCACTCTTCCAAAAGGATATGGGAAAATACGATTTGCAGCAAATCCGGTATCTAATGCGAATGATGCAAGTAATGGTGAAGCAACTGCGCTATTGGATATTCCTTCACCTTCAGTTTTAACAAATCCATGTTATTACGGTGATTCAAGTGATAATGTTATCTACGATAGGGGAAACCGTAGTGGCTACTGGGAGGAAGCATATACAGTAAGAGATGCAGAAACAGGAAAGGCTACGACGGTTGTAGATGTACCGAATGCAGTAGAAAAAAGAAATGAAGATGAATTATATGTAAATACAACGATTTACGATTATTATTCAGATTATGAATTGAATGGTTTAAATAGAGACAACTATCAATCCAATATTCCAGTGAATAGTCACAGAATTTATCAGCCATTCCGTCAGTTTAACATGGCAGTGAGCGATTATTATCAAGTAAAGGGTGCAACATCACCATTATACTGGGGGAACTTCCAGAACTATAATGACGCGACAGACTTTAAGAACATTGCTGGAACAATGAACTTATTTGGTTATCCTAATTCTAAAGATGATTCAAATTTATATCAAAAATTCTTTTACGAAAATAACTCCATGTGTGGAAGTGATGGAAACAAGTTATCAAGTGGAAATAATGCAACCCAGGGATTGGTTGCAAATCAGTTAAATAATAATAGTCTACAATTAAAAACAGACAGTGGAACGGCATTAGCACCATTTTTTGATAAAGATTTTTTAAATGGAAATAATTCGAAAAATACCGTACTTGGAAAAGTATATGAAAATGTAACATTTCCATTTGTAAAAAAGGCAATGCGTTCATCAAGTACAGAGTCAACAGGAACGCTAGATTACTGGTATTTTAATAGTGCTGATAAAGAGGCAACTAACAAAAATCTTCAATTAAAATATGATGCTACAGATGAATATTTCTTGCAATCAAATAATGAAGAGGTAAAGGGAAGTACAACGAATGGAGCAACTGCGAATGGAAATTATTTTCCACTAAATTCACAAGAGCAATCAGGTAAGGCTTCACAATTGAACTACGGATTCGGTCAAAAGTTCGATTTGAAGTTCCGACTTACATCGGATGGAAAGGTTCTTGATTCTGCCAATAAGGAAGTGCCAATTGAATTTAACTTTTCCGGTGATGATGATGTATGGGTATTCATCGATGACCAACTGGTTCTTGATATTGGTGGAGACCATGCTGTGGTAACAGGAAGAATAGATTTCGCAAATAAAAAGGCTACGGTTAGTAGTGCAAAGAACTCCAGTTTAGGAGGCACCTCTAACGGAGAAGTAGAGAAAGATTTTCCTAAAGAATTAGACACAAACGATTATTTCACAAAGGAACATACACTTACCATGTTTTATATGGAGCGTGGACTTTGGGAATCAAATATGCAGATCACTTTCAACTTCCCACAGGAGAATACGCTCACTGTAGAAAAGGAAGTTGATACAACAGGAGCAAATGATATTTTCAAAAAAGCTTTAGAAGATGTCGGAACATTTGATTTTGAGATAAAAAATCTTGCAACAAGTGGCCCATCTAAAGAAGTGTCTGATCCTAGTAGCCCGGAGGTAAAGCAAGTATTCAATGATTATACAAATCAGAGTAGTATTTCTGGAACAGGAGTGAAGAATTCAAGTGTTGAAGTGGTTGATGATTCTACGGGTAACGGAAAAGGAAAGCTTATAAGCAGCTATTATCCGGGAGAGAAGAAATCAACGGATACGCAAGAAAAAACAGATTCGAGATTAGTAAAGATTCAGGCAAGTGGTAAAGGTACATTTGACGCATTAGATTCAAAAGGTTACAAGTATTTGCAATTTGATGTGTATAATACGGATGAAAATGCGTCAGGGACAGATCCTTTTGTTGCACTGGTAGATGAAGATGGAACAAGGATAGGAGCGTGGGCAAGTTTCCTTACTTATAATGGTCGAAATAATAATATTGATAATAAAATTTGGAAGACAATACGAATCGATCTTAATAAATTAAAGAAAAAAACATTAGACGAGGGAACAACAAGTGGATTTGACTTCAGCAAAGTGAAAGAAATCCAATTTGCTTACTGGGATGATGTGACAGTTTATCTTGACAAGTTTGCATTTGTAAAGCCAGCGAGTGTCGAAAAAACAGGATTCACAACAGAACAGGAAGATATTCCAGATTATGGATCAATTAAATCAAAGAAGCTGGAACCGGTGAATGGCGCATATTATCAGAATACAAATGGAGATACAATCATCTACAGTGATGGACTTCTTAGTATTGGAAATAAAGAAAGTGCAATATTCAGCGATCAGTTCCGAAGAGGAAGTTATCTTTCCATTGCCGAGAAAAATGTTTCATCTGATGTATTTACTACAACATGGTCATTGTATGAAAAGGGAGTGAGTGTAAATCAAAGTGATTTGAGTAAAAATACTTATACTGTGATTGGTGGTGAAAATACATCTGTTGAAAAGCAATCAGGATATAAAGTCAACGATGGAAGAAAAGAAAATGCAAAGGTGAAAAAACCTGATGAATCAACAATTGTATTTCGAAGTTATATGAATCCTGATAGTGAAAATACAGTGATTGATCTGAAAGCAAAATATGTAAACAAGCTGCGGACAGGTTCTATTTCTTTGAAAAAAGAGTTGAGTAATGGAGAGTCAGAAACTCAAACAGGAAGAAATTATAAGTTTATAATCGAATACCGAAATGTCGCAGGAATGAAACTGGAAGCGAATACAGGAACAGATGTTATTAAGCAGGAAATTGAATTGGAGGCAAATGAGCAACAAACAATTACTGGCATTCCGGCGGGTACCGATTATACAATCTATGAAGAAATACCAGAGAGTGCTGACTATAGTCTGGAAAAAGTTAAAGTTACAGCTTATGGAAATGACAAGAATATTAAAGCAGAGAACAATGTAGTTACAGGAATTGTAGTTGCAGATGATGGTGACAATCCAACTAGCACAGGGGTTACATTTGTGAATACGGTTACACCATTGATTTCCATTTCTGGAACGAAGACTTGGGAAGGTGGAGAGACAAAAGATACACCGGATAACATTGTTGTTCAGATTCAGCGGTTTAATCCAGATACTAAAGAATATGAACAAGCAAAAGATAAGTTAGGAGAACTGATTCCAAATCAAATTGTTGATATTGATACTAACTGGAAGTATATATTTACAGGATTATTGAAATATGTGGATTATACAGCGACTTCTCAACAAGAGTATCAGTACAGGGTTGTAGAATTGGGAACTTTAAAAAGTTCGGATGAACTTGGTAGTACGATACCAGACCCACAGAATCCAGATCATATAAAGCAAATAACAGGATATTATCCAGAATATACTACAGAGAGCAATGGCAGTTACAATATTACAAATAGAAAAACAGGTAGTCTAAAGATAATAAAGAAAACCGGAAAAAATGAGTCTTTAGCGGGTGCAAAGTTCACTTTATATAAAGATGCTGAAGCAACGCAGGTTGCAACGGATTGCACAGGAAAAGAGTTGACGGGTATTACTGGAGATAACGGAGAGTTAGTCTTCGATAATATTATAGCTGGAACGGAAGAAAATCCGATTACATATTATCTGAAAGAAGTAAAGACAAAAGCCGGTTATGTACTCTTGAAAGAGCCGATTAAGATAATACTTCCATATAAGTATAAGGTGGGAGATATAGTGAATGGAAATAAAGTAACGGAAAGTGGTGTGACATGGAACCTTACTTACACTATCATTAATGATAAAGCATTCGATCTTCCTGCAAGTGGAAATAAAGGAATTTTCAAATTTATCGTAATCGGAATTACAGCAGTTCTGGTGGGTGGTTACTTGTTAACAGCAAGAAAGAAAAGCAGAAAGAAGAGAGTTTCAAGGAGAGGCTAAAAGAATCAATGAACCAGTATTCGTAGGGAATAGGGAGTCCCTTTGAATAGATTTAGAAAAAAAGAAGGAGAAGAGAGCAATGAAGAAAAATGTTTTGAAAAAATTTGCGGCGGCAGCACTTGCGGCGGCAACAGTAATGAGCAGTATGTCAGTGATGGCGTTTGCGGCAGATGCGGAAACAGCAGCAAGCACAGGAAGTGTTACGATTACGAAGTATGAGGGAAGCACTCAGGACTATGGAAATCTTGAAGAGAATTATGGAGCAGAACAAAAGTCAGTTTCAGGAGAGAAGCTAAATGGTGTAAAGTTTGCTTATATAGAAGTTGGAGATCGTGTTCAGGTAGAAGTAAATGAAACTGGTACGAGAACAACAGAAATGCTTTATACATTGAAGGATCAGGCGGCTAAAGAATTAGGAATAAATAATGCAGATGTAACAGATGGTACAACTAAGTATTACAGAATGTCTACATTGGATACAGCCATCAGAGGTCACAAAAAAGAAGCAATTGATTTGGTGAAAAATGCAAGTGATAATCATGCAGCACTAACAACGAATGATGGAACAGTTAAGTTTACAGGGTTGTCTTTAGAAAAGTTATATCTCTTTGCAGAGACAGATGCTTCAGCAGCAAAGAAGTTAGATGGTACAGCAGTAGCAGTTACTAAGGTATCTGTTCCGTTCTTTGTGTCACTTCCATTTACAGATGCAAATGGAAATTCTGTAACAGACATTTATGCATATCCAAAGAACTCAACAGGTAACGTGAATATTGATAAAGAGATTGAATCAGTAGGCACAACACCTATAACTAGTAAACAAGCAAATGCTAATATTGGTGATGAGATTACTTATAAAGTGACATATTCTGTTCCGGTTCCAGAAAATGGTTTAACAGAGCTGAAGATCGTTGATACAATGGATAAGGGACTTACTTTTACAAATGAAGCAGGTAATATTACTGTAATTAAAGGAGCAAATGGTTCAGATAAAACACTTAATTATGGTACAGACTATAAAGTGACCTTAGATACTGAAAAAAATGAAGTAACTATTGATTTTAAAAAATATTTAGATTCATTACAGAAGAATTCAACAGAAGAGTTTACAATTACTTACAAAGTTAAATTAAACGAGAGTGCAGTTCTTGGACAGGCAGGAAACGAAAATAAAGTTAAGTTAGTATATGAAAATGATGGTGAAACAAAGAGTAAAACACCAGATAAAGAGGTTAAAGTATTCACATACGGAATTGACCTTACGAAACAGGGTGAAGGTGGAGCTAAGCTTTCAGGAGTAGAATTTAAATTAACAGATGGTACTAATGAAATTAAAGTTTTGAAATCTGGAGATGCTTATTACCCATCAAATGACACTAAAGCATCTAGTACAGTAACAACAGACGACAAAGGAAAAATCTACATCAGAGGTTTAAAACCAGGTACATACAAACTGAAAGAGACAAAAACAAACGCAGGCTATGTACTTCTGAAAAATCCAGTAGAGATTGTGATTACTCCGTCTACTGATGCAAATAAAGCTGCAGAAGACGTTGTATCAGCATATGTAGGCGGTAAAAAAGTTACAATGACTGATGACAATGGAAGCGATACAGCTATAGTACCACTCACAGTAGTCAACAGCAAGGGATTCGACCTTCCGGCTACAGGTGGAAGAGGTATTGCACTCTTCACAATCGCAGGTATCGCAATCGTTGCAGCTGCAGGATCACTCTTATTCATGAGAAAAAGATCCAAATAATTAATTAGATGCTCTCATATACATAATTAATACTACACAGGGAAACAGAAATGACTGTTTCCCTGTATTTGAAAGTGAGAAAGCACATTTCTTGTTTTCAAATACAGGGAAGGAGCAGGAAAATGAAAAATAAAATAATTAATATCTTTCTTGTGCTGATTCTGCTTTGTGGAATCGGCGTTTTGAGTTATCCGTTTATCAGTAATATATTACAGGATAGAAAGCAGGATCAGATTCTTACAGAATATAATGAAGAGATGGAGAAGCTGTCAGATGCAGAGATTGAGGATGCGAAAGAAAAAGCAAAGCAGTACAATGACAGTTTGAGCAATACGGTTGTTATATCAGATCCATTTGATCCGGATGCGGCAGATGATATGTCAGCAGATTATATTTCAGCATTGAATCTTGAGAAAAATGGAATTATGGCGTATATTGAGATTCCAAGGATTGATGTGTATGAGCCGGTGTACCATGGCACATCAGAAGAAGTGTTAGCAAAAGGTGTTGGTCACCTGGAGGGGACATCTCTTCCAATTGGTGGAGAGAGTACACATACAGTACTTTCCGGGCATACAGGACTTCCGGAAGCGGAAATATTTACGAAGCTGGAATCTGTAAAAGAAGGGGATATTTTTCTTATTCATGTGCTGAATGAGACATTGGCATATAAGGTGGATCAGATTAAGGTTGTTGAGCCATCGGAAACAGATGATTTGAAAATCGTTCCGGGGTATGATTATGCAACATTGGTGACGTGTACACCTTATGGGATTAATTCACATCGTCTTTTGGTAAGAGGCATTCGAACAGAATATACGCAGGATGTGAGTGATGAGGCAGCAGGACAGGCAGAGGAAGGTCCGGATGGCGGTGGCTGGAAAGCAATGTATGAAAAAGCCATTATAGAAGGCATTCTTTTTGCAGTGATTCTGGTTGTTCTGATCAATGTGATTGTGCGCAAGTTTGGGAAAAAGAATAAATCAGAAGTTGCGATTTATGATGAAAAAGAGAAGAAGGAAAAGAAACCATGCAAAAAAGCAGGAAAAAGAAGGAGAAGAAAAAGCAAAAGAACAGAACGCTGATGGCGATTATGCTGATAATTCTGTATCTTGGAGGTTTGTTTGTGTATGCAATCCCAGATTTACAAAAGGTTGCATTGCAGAAGGAAAACGAGAAAGCAGTGGAACATTTTAAAGAAGAGGTGGAAGGAAGCCAGTTGGATAAAAGTGGTGAAGAGACAGACTCTACCTCTGCCAATTCCAACCAGATCCCAAAGAACGCCCAGCTCTACCAGGAGATGCAGGCATATAATCAGCAGATTTTTTCTGATGGTCAGTCAGGACTGACTGATCCATGGTCTTACGAGCAGGAGACATTGGATTTGTCGAAGTATGGGATTGATGACGGGATGATCGGGATTCTTGATATTCCGAAGATGGATGTGACATTGCCATTATATCTCGGCGCGACGCAGGAGAAGATGGCGAAAGGTGCGGTCATGCTTGGACAGACTTCATTTCCGGTGCAGGGTACAGACAGTAATTGTGTGATCGCAGCGCACAGAGGATGGAAGGGGATTCCGATGTTCCGCGAGATTGAGCGTTTGGAGATCGGAGATGAACTGACGATACAAAACTGTCAGGAAACATTGACGTATCGTGTGTCGGAGATTGAAATCATCCTGCCGGATGAGAGTGACAAGATCATGATTCAGCCGGGGCGGAATATGGTGACTTTGATGACATGTCATCCTTATACGCAGAATTCCAGAAGATATGTTGTGTATTGTGATGAGGTTGGAACACAGCCGGAGGCAGCAGTTGATGCAGCAGAAGAGGCGGACAGCAGCCAACAAGAGACTATCACCACTTCCGAGCAGAACAGAACGGAAGCGATAGAGGAAGATCAGCGTCTGATCGAGAGAGATACTTTATGGAGGAAAGCCGGTTATGTTGGAATCGGGCTGATCGGAGTATTGATTATTTTTGGATTTATCCCTAGGAAAAAGCATTGATATGCGTTATACTAAGAAAGATGTGAATGAAAACATGGTACAAAGGAGATGAAGCAATGATTCGTTTTACATGGTATGAACTGCTTTGGCTGTTTTTCATCTATTCTTTCTTAGGATGGGTGCTGGAGACAGCAGCTGCAACAGTAAAACAGAAGAAATTTGCGAACAGAGGTCTGGTGAATGGGCCGTTCTGTGTGATCTACGGTATCGCCGCTCTGTTCATGACATTTGGATTACAGGAGCTAAGCGGAGTCTGGCTTTTTTTATTTGCGACGATTTATGCTACAGTGATTGAATGGGTTGCAGGGCATTTGATCGAGAAGGCATTTAAAGCCAGATGGTGGGATTACTCCAGGATCAAATGGAATCTGGATGGATATATCTGTATCCCGGCTTCTCTTATCTGGGGTGCTCTTGGATATCTCGGAATCCGCTGGGGAAACAGATTTGCGATCATAGTATTTAAAATGTTGCCTCTGTTCCTGATGAAGATTCTTGTATTGGTTCTTCTTGGAGTATTGGTTGTGGATATCCTCGGATCTTATCTGCTGCTTCGTGGAAAAGGGAAGAACCTCGCGCGGTGGGAAGCTACGAATGAAGGTCTGGATAAAGTCAGCAATAAGCTTGGAAGTGCGATTTCCGGATGGGTTGGGAAACGTATCCAAAAAGCGTATCCAAAGGCAATGGAACTGATCCGCAAGGAAGAGGAATCGGAGAAGGGGAAAGTATTTGCCGCAGGCTGTGGGTTCTATAAGATTGTGCTGTTGTTTTTTGTAGGAGCATTTCTTGGAGATATTACAGAGACGATTTTCTGCAGGATCACGGCAGGTGTGTGGATGAGTCGCTCCAGTGTGGTCTGGGGACCGTTCAGTATTGTCTGGGGACTGGCAATCGCACTTGTGACAGCAATGCTTTACAAATATAAAGATAAGAGCGACAGTTTCTTATTTATCATCGGTACACTGCTCGGCGGAGCGTATGAATATCTTTGTAGTGTGTTTACGGAAATTGTATTCGGGAAAGTATTTTGGGACTATAGCGAGATTCCATTTAACCTGGGAGGTCGAATCAACTTATTATACTGCTTCTTCTGGGGAATTGCAGCAGTTGTCTGGTTTAAGAAGATTTACCCATACATTTCCGCATGGATTGAGAAAATCCCGATGCTGACAGGGAAGATGCTCACCTGGTTTTTGATCATTTTCATGGTCTGCAATGTGGCTGTGTCATGTATTGCACTTGTTCGTTATGACGAACGTGGAAAGGGCGTTGTAGCGGAAAACAGTATTCAGAAATGGGCAGATGAGCATTACGATGATGCGAAGATGGAGAAGATTTATCCGAACGCAAAAGCGACAGAATAGAAAATAAGATGTAAACGAGAGGGAAATGGTATGATGGAGAATAAAAAGATGTGGGCAGAGCATTCGAAGAAAGAGCTTGCAGTGGATATTTTGTATGATATTATAGGAAGTATTTTGTTTAGTGCCGGAATCTATACATTTGCAGAGGGAGGAAATTTTGCGCCTGGAGGAATTTCAGGTATTGCCTTGATTATGAACAAGTTATGGAATCTTCCGGTCGGTACAATGACGCTAATCCTGAATATTCCACTGGTCATCATCAGTTACAAAACAGTAGGAAAGCGGTTTTTGATGAAGACTGCGAGGACAATGATTATTTCAACCATTTTTGTCGATCTTGTATTTCCGATGTTCCCATACTATACAGGACAGCGTCTGCTTGCAGCGATTTACTCGGGAGCATTGCTTGGACTTGGGATGGTTCTTTTCTATATGAGAGGTTCTTCTTCGGGCGGAGCAGATTTCCTGACGATGACGATCAAAAAGAAGAGACCACATATGTCTCTTGGTCGACTGACGTTGTTGATCGACTTGATCATTATTTTAATTGGATGGCCGGTATTCGGTGATGTTGACTCAGTTCTTTATGGATTGATCGCAGTATTTGTCTGCTCTGTGGTAATTGACAAGATTCTTTACGGAATCGGTGCAGGAACACTTGCAATCATTGTTACATCGAAGGGAGAGGAAACAGCGGAAGAGATTGGAAGAATCACCGACCGTGGTGTAACATCTTTGGAAGGAATGGGTACTTATACAAAGAGTAAGAGAAATGTTCTGCTCTGTGCATGTTCCAAGTCAGAAGCGTATCTTGTGAAAAATGCAGTTTACCAGGTAGATGACTCTGCGTTTGTAATGTTCACTGAGACGAGTGAGGTGCTTGGAGAGGGATTCAAGGAAAGTCTTGATGAGCTGTAAATAAAAGAGAAGAATATGAAATAGAAAAAGCTGCTGTCTGAACTGTTGCTTGCGGGACTCGTGAACAACAGACGGACAGCAGTTTTTCTATATGCTCTTTATGAAGAGATTCGTTTTCAAAGATATAAAAATGTTAATCTTCTTTCGCCCAGTCGAAGGAATATTTGACAGCCTTGTGCCAGCCTTTCAGTTTCTTTTCGCGGACTTCCGGATCAATCGAAGGTTCAAAGACCTGATCGATCGCCCAGTTCTCTTTGATTTCTTCAAGACTGTTCCAGTAGCCGACTGCAAGACCAGCCAGATAAGCAGCTCCCATAGCAGTCGTCTCAACGCAGACCGGACGGTGGACAGGTGCGTTGATCAGATCAGCCTGTGTCTGCATCAGGAAGTTATTTGCGCTTGCGCCGCCATCTACTTTCAGAGAGGCGAGGTCAATGTCGGAATCTGCCTTCATGGCAGTCAGGACGTCATATGCCTGATAAGCGAGAGACTCGAGGGTTGCACGGATGATATGGTATTTATTTACTCCGCGTGTCAGGCCCACGATCGTTCCGCGGGCATACTGATCCCAATATGGAGCACCGAGTCCGGTGAAAGCAGGCACAACATAACAGCCATTTGTATTTTTCACTTTCTTTGCCATATATTCGCAGTCGTCAGCGGAATCAATCAGGCGCAGTTCATCACGAAGCCACTGGATTGCCGCACCGGCGACAAAGATAGAACCTTCCAGAGCATATGTAACCTTTCCGTCAAGTCCCCAGGCAATCGTGGTGACCAGCCCATTGTTGGAAAAGACAGGTTTCTCTCCGGTGTTCATCAGAAGGAAGCATCCGGTTCCGTAAGTATTCTTCGCATCGCCCGGTTTAAAGCAGGTCTGACCGAAAAGTGCAGACTGCTGATCTCCGGCAGCACCGGCAATCGGGATCGCTCCGCCGAGGACGGAAGGGTCTGTCTCTCCGTAAATGCAGCTGGAAGGCTTCGGTGTCGGAAGCATACAGCGTGGGATCTGAAGTTCTTCGAGAATCTCGTCATCCCAGTCTAATGTATTGATATTGAAAAGCATGGTTCGTGATGCGTTGGAGTAGTCTGTAACATGTACTGCGCCTTTCGTCAGTTTCCAGATCAGCCAGGTCTCTACTGTACCAAAGAGCAGTTCTCCGCGCTCGGCACGTTCTCTTGCTTTCGGAACGTTGTCGAGAATCCAGCGGATCTTTGTTCCGGAGAAATAAGCATCAAGTACAAGGCCGGTTTTCTGACGGAACTTTTCTGTCAGTCCCTTTTCCTTCAAAGAATCGCAGAATTCAGCAGTACGACGACACTGCCAAACGATTGCGTGGCAGATAGGATCGCCGGTATTTTTATCCCACACGATCGTTGTCTCGCGCTGGTTCGTGATACCGATTGCAGCGATATCAGAAGGTTCTGCGCCGATGATGTTCATAGCCTCCACAGCAACTCCGAGCATGCTTGCCCAGATTTCATCCGCATCGTGCTCAACCCAGCCCGGTTTCGGAAAATGTTGTGTGAATTCTCTCTGTGTGACGCTGCAGATTTCCCCTTTTTTATTAAATAAAATGCAGCGGTTACTTGTGGTTCCGGCATCTAATGCCATAACGTATTTTGACATAATATGTGCCTCCTCATTCTAGTATTACTCAGAACAGAAATGGTTACTTTGGCTTGAATGCATCTCGCCCCATCGCCAAAGGCGATTTAAAATGGCGAGATGCGTTGCTGGTCGCACATCGTGTGAACAGTAACCAGAAATGTGATAATCGAGGTTCGTTCTGTTCTATATTCTAATAAGATAAGAATATCATAATCGGAAGGTGGGTTCAATGGACGAAAGGTGCTGTAATAACTAAATTTTCGCATTTTACTGTATTTTACTGTATGCATGCTTGCAAATCTTTTTGTGATACCGTAAAATAAATTTTGAATTGCTTTTCAGCAGTTCGCCTTATGCAACTAATAACGATACAGAGACATTAGAAAGTTTTATTTTCTTATGCATTTTTATAATAAGAAAGGCGGTATATTCCATGGGAATGATACGTGCTGAAAAGCTTGTATTTGAATATGATAAACGAGACGAAGAAGGTAATGTGATCGGATCCCATCGCGCCATTGACGGAGTTGACATTGATGTCCCGCAGGGGTCTTTTGTGGCGATTCTTGGACACAACGGTTCAGGAAAGTCTACCCTGGCGAAGCATATGAATGCGATTCTTGTCCCGACAGGTGGAACGATGTGGGTGGACGGAAGAGATACGAAAGATCCGAATGAGCTTTGGAACATCAGACAGAGCGCCGGTATGGTATTTCAGAATCCGGATAACCAGATTATCGGAACTGTTGTGGAAGAGGAAGTAGGATTCGGTCCGGAGAACTTAGGAGTTCCTACGGATGAGATCTGGAAACGGGTAGAGAACAGTCTGCGTGCAGTCGGTATGCTGGAGCGCAGAAAGGATTCTCCGAATAAACTGTCCGGCGGCCAGAAGCAGAGGGTGGCAATCGCAGGAGTGATCGCGATGGAGCCGAAGTGTATCGTGCTTGATGAGCCGACAGCGATGCTTGATCCGAATGGACGAAAAGAAGTGATCGAAGCGGTAGAGCAGCTTCGAAAAGAGAAGAATGTTACGGTGATCCTGATCACACATTATATGGAAGAAGTGATCGATGCGGATCAGGTATTTGTAATGGATGAAGGGCATGTGGTGATGCATGGTACACCGAAAGAAATCTTCAGCCGGGTGGATGAACTCAAGAAGTACCGTATGGATGTACCACAGGTGACAATGCTGGCAGACGCATTGATTCAAAAAGGAGTTCCGCTGCCGAAAGGAATTCTTAGAAGGGAAGAATTGGTGGATGCCTTATGTCAATTAAGTTAGAAAATATCAGTTATGTATATAGCCCGGGAACTGCATATGAGCATCATGCGCTGAAGGATGTCAGTCTTGAGATCCCGCAGGGACAGTTCGTCGGAATCATTGGACACACGGGTTCGGGAAAATCAACCTTGATCCAGCATTTGAACGGTCTGATGAAAGCAACCTCAGGGAAATTACTTTATGAGGGACAGAACATTTACGAGGACGGATATGATATGAAGAAACTGCGTACACAGGTAGGACTTGTGTTCCAGTATCCAGAGTATCAGTTGTTTGAAGTTGATGTGTTAAGCGATGTGTGTTTTGGACCGAAGAACCAGGGACTTTCCAAGGAAGAGTGCGAGAAGCAGGCAAGAGAAGCCTTGAAGCTTGTAGGATTTCCGGAGAAATATTATAAGCAGTCCCCATTTGAATTATCCGGTGGACAGAAACGCCGTGTGGCGATCGCAGGAATTCTTGCAATGCATCCGAAGGTACTTGTTCTGGATGAGCCGACTGCCGGATTGGATCCGAAGGGACGAGATGAGATCTTAGATCAGGTAAAATTGCTTCATGAGAAGACTGGAATGACAGTAATTCTTGTTTCCCATAGCATGGAAGATGTTGCGAAATATGTGGAGCGCCTGATCGTGATGAATGATGGAGAGAAGATGCTTGACGGTACACCGGAAGAAGTGTTCCGCCATTATAAAGAGCTTGAGGCTGTTGGACTGGCAGCACCACAGGTAACATATGTAATGCATGATCTGAAAGAAAAAGGATTTGATGTATCAGCAGATGCGACAACTGTGGAAGAGGCTGCGGACGAGATCTACAACTTCCTGAAGAAGAGACAGGAGGTGCAGTCATGATCAGAGATATTACGATAGGACAGTATTATCCGGCGCAGAGTCCGATTCACAGACTGGATCCGCGTGTGAAGATTGTCTGCACACTGATCTTTTTGATTTCTTTATTTGTGCAGAACAGTGTGCTTGGATATGCATTGGCATTTGTATTTCTTGCGTGCATGATTCACGTTTCTAAAGTCCCGGCAAAGTTTATCGGAAAAGGACTTAAGCCGATTGTGATCTTGTTATTGTTTACAGTGGCTATGAACTTGTTCCTTACAAGAGGCGGTGCAGTGTTATTCCATTGGGGAATCATTACAATCACAGAGACAGGACTTCGTACTTCTGTGTTCATGGCAGTTCGTCTTGTATTGCTTGTTGCAGGATCTTCTTTGATGACATTTACAACGACTCCGAACGGACTGACGGATGGACTGGAGAAGCTGCTTCATCCACTGAACCGAATCCATGTACCGGTACACGAAATTTCGATGATGATGTCTATTGCACTGCGTTTTATTCCGATTCTGCTGGAAGAGACAGACAAGATCATGAAGGCGCAGATCGCAAGAGGAGCTGATTTTGAATCAGGAAATATTATCCAGAGAGCAAAGGCAATGATTCCGATCCTTGTTCCGCTTTTCGTGTCTGCGTTCCGAAGAGCGAATGATCTGGCGATGGCAATGGAAGCCCGCTGTTATCATGGTGGCGAGGGGCGTACAAAGATGAAGCCTTTGAAATATCATTATCAGGACAGACTTGCTTATGCAATCACATTGGGATATCTAATCGCGATTGTAGTGATCGGAAGATTTGTGCCGTTTAAATTGTGGATTTTTTAGAATAAAATAAATAGAGAAGAGGGACGGAGATTTCTGTCCCTTTCGTTTTACAGGAGAATATATATGAGAAGAATCAGATTGAGAGTGGCGTATGACGGGACAGCATACTGTGGCTGGCAGGTGCAGCCGGAAGTGCCGACGATTGAAGGTGAATTGAATCAGGCAATCTCCAGACTTACGAAGGAAGAGATTATCGTGATCGGGGCAAGCCGCACAGATGCTGGAGTCCATGCGAAGGGAAACGTTGCTGTATTTGACACAGAGTCTACAATCCCGGCAGACCGATTTGCTTATGCATTGAATCCACTGCTTCCGGAAGATATCGTGGTTGTGGCATCAGATGAGGTGGAAGCAGACTGGCATCCAAGACATTGTGATACGGAGAAAACGTATGAATACAAGATCTTAAATAGCAAGTTTCCGGATCCGACGAGAAGAAGAGATACGTATCATGTTTCTTTTGACCTGGATCTTGAGAAGATGAGAGAAGCAGCAGGATATCTGAAAGGGGAACATGATTTTAAGAGCTTCTGTAATGTTCATACTCAGGTGGAAGATACGGTTCGTACGATTTATGATCTGGAAGTAGAGAAAGAGGAAGAGCTTATTACAATTCGTGTCCGTGGAAATGGATTCCTCTACAATATGGTCCGGATCCTTGCAGGTACATTGATCGGAGTCGGAAGAGGAGCAATTGCCCCGGAACAGATTCCGGCCATTCTTGAGGCAAAGGATCGCCAGGCAGCAGGAATGACAGTTCCACCACAGGGACTAACACTTGTTAAAATTGACTACCTTGATGAAAAAAGCAAATAATTTTTTGTAAAGGTTGACAATGAACCGTTTCGCTGTTAGACTAGACAGTGTGGTGATTGTCAGTAGATAGAACCAAATTTCAGGCAGAGACGAATTTTAAGCGTATGCCTGGAATTTGTTTTTGTAAAGAATAACGAAAAAAATCGCGTATTATGTAAAAGTATAAAAAAAATATAAATATTATTAACAAATTATAAAATATTTGATTGACTTTTATGTGCAGGTTTGTTATACTGAATCACGTAGAAAAGAGATAACATTGACGAATTGTTATCATTAAAGAAGGATTGTTACTGTTAGGCAGGCAAAACCAGATTTTATGAGCGTCACCGAAGGAATCAAGGGGGATGCCTTAAAGTTTGGCTTTTTTATTATGAGGGAGTTTTTCCCAAAGTTAGAGAAAGGCCAATCGGATGGTTATAGACAAAATAATTAATAACAATATTGTATCTGCATTTGACGAAAAAGGCTTAGAAGTTGTTATCATGGGCCGCGGAATCGGATTCCAGATGAAGCGGGGACAGGAAGTTCCTGCGGAGAAGATAGAGAAGGTTTTCCGTATCAAGAGTCAGAGCATAGCAGAACAGCTCAAGGAATTGCTGGCGAAGATGCCGCTTGAGCAGGTTCAGATCTCCAATGAGATCATTTCCTATGCAAAGAAGACAATGAAGCTGAAGTTAAATCAGAGCATCTATGTTACATTGACAGATCATATCAGTTTTGCAATCAGCCGCTGTAAAAAGGGGATTCATCTTGAGAATGCGTTGCTGTGGGAGATTAAAAGATTTTATCCACAGGAATTTGAACTCGGAAGATATGCGGTAGAACTTGTGAAAAAGAGACTGAATGTAGAGATGCCTGAGGACGAAGCAGGATTTATTGCATTACATTTTGTCAACGCAGAGTATGGGACTGATATTCGGGATGCAGTACGGTTTCCGAATCAGATGAAAGAGATTCTTGGAATCGTAGCAGATGAACTTGGGATTGAGATGGATGAAGGCTCCTTGCATTATGAAAGATTTCTGACACATGTGAAGTTCCTTCTTCAGAGGATTTACCGTAAGGAATTGCTTGAAGAGGAAGAAGATGAGATGACAGAGATGATGCAGAGAAAGTATCCGAGAGAGTATTCTTGCAGCAGAAAAGTTGCAGATTACATAGAAAAGACGGCAGACTGCAAGCTGTCAGGAGAGGAAGTTTTGTATCTGACACTCCATATTCGCCGTGTTGCGATGGCGGATTCGGAGGACGAATAGAAGGTTGTTTTGAACGGTAACAAAAGAAATGGCTGTATTAGGGAACAGCCACTGTAAAATTGGACTTTAGCGCAAAGCGCTTTTGTCATAGATGATTCTCTGGTTTGTGGAAGACCCGGAGGATCAGAGGTGATTTTGACCGGAAGACTCATTTGCCGGTTAAAATAAAAAGGGATTAAAAATGAGAGATTATTAAGGAGGGAATTCTATGAAATTCGTACAGAAATTAGGAAAAGCTCTTATGCTTCCTGTTGCTTGTCTTCCGATTTGTGGTATCCTGATGGGATTAGGATACGCAATGTGTCCATCTACTATGCAGGGTGGAGATGTAACTGGTGTTGTTCAGCAGATCGGATTTTTCCTTGTAAAAGCTGGTGGTGCCTTGATCGATCATATGGCACTCCTCTTTGCAATCGGTGTTGGTGTTGGTATGTCTGATGACCATGATGGTACAGCAGGTCTTGCTGCACTTGCATCCTGGCTGATGATCACAAACCTTCTTTCTACTGGAGCAGTATCTGTTCTTAGAACACTGGAAGAAGGAACAACAGCATTTATCGCATTCAGCAAAATCGAAAACCCATTTATCGGTATCATCGCCGGTATCATCGGTGCACTTTGCTACAACAGATTCAAATCAACTAAGCTTCCTGACTGGCTGTCATTCTTCAGTGGTAAGCGTTGTGTAGCAATCGTTGCAGGTGTTGTTTCTATTATTGTATCTGCAGTTCTGCTCTTTGTATGGCCGGTACTCTTTGCAGGACTGGTTGCACTTGGAAAAGGAATCGCAGGAATGGGAGCTCTTGGAGCTGGTATCTATGCATTCTTTAACAGATTACTTATCCCGTTCGGTCTGCACCACGCACTGAACAATGTATTCTGGTTTGATACAATCGGACTTGGAGACCTGTCACACTTCTGGGCTGGAGAAACATCTGCAGACGTTTCCTGGAGTCTTGGAATGTACATGTCAGGATTCTTCCCATGTATGATGTTTGGTATCCCTGGAGCAGCTCTTGCTATGATTCAGTCTGCAAAGAGCAATAAGAAGAAAGTTGCAATCGGACTTATCGCATCTGCAGCAATTTCCGCATTCGTTTGTGGTGTTACAGAGCCATTCGAGTTCGCATTCATGTTCCTCGCTCCGGCACTTTACGTTGTATACGCATTACTGTATGGTATCTTTACAGTAATCACAGTAGCTCTTGGATTCCGTGCAGGATTCAGCTTCTCAGCAGGACTTACAGACCTTATCTTCTCTGCTTCCCTTCCGGCAGCAGCTAAGACATGGCTTATCATTCCTCTTGGAATCGCAGCTTTCATCGTATTCTACGTTGTATTCCGTTTCGCAATCGTTAAATTCGATCTGAAGACACCAGGTCGTGAAGATGACGATGATGATGAAACAAAAGTTGTTCTTGCAAACGATGACTTCACAACAGTAGCTAAGATCGTTCTTGAGGGTGTTGGTGGAAAAGATAACGTTGAGTCTATCGACAACTGTATCACAAGACTTCGTCTTGTAATCAAAGATTACACAAAGGTTGATGAGAAGAAGATCAAATCTGCAGGTGTTGCAGGTGTTGTTCGTCCATCTCAGAAAGACGTTCAGGTAATCATTGGAACAAAAGTTCAGTTTGTAGCTGACGAGTTCAAGAAACTTTGCAAATAAGTTTAAGTGATAATTAGGTTATCCGGGATAATGATGTGAAAGAATACGGATAACACACACATTAATAATCCCTTTTCAAAAGCGGAAGTGGAATCGGCGAAGAGCCGGGGACACTTCCGTTTTTTATATATTAGGAAAGTTCTTTCCTAATATATAAAAACGCTCCGCTAGGGATGCGCACTGCGGCGTACAAGGTAGGTGTCGCAAGCGACCGCCGCAGGCGCCAGAATGTGCCAAGGCACATTCTTTGTTATATATACAAGACCACTTGACAAAAGGATTACAATAGTCTATCATCAAGACTACGAGAGTTTATTCTGACTCTTATATAGAAGTTATATATGGAAGGCTATGAAGGGAACAAGTAACAGACAGAACAGACACACAGAAAGCTGCCGGCTGATGAGAGGCGCGTAGATGACTGACTGCGAATACATCCCGGAGCTTCACACCGAAATCCGATGATGAAAGTTCAACGATTGATATGGACAGCAGATCAGACAGAGAGTAGGCTGTGACGGAGTTGTGCTCGTTATTGCACGAATGAGACTGACAGATATCTTGTCAGTGAATTAAGGTGGTACCACGGTGATAGATCGTCCTTATTGCGTTATGCAGTAAGGTCTTTTTTTATATGTTAGGAAAGTTCTTTTCGGATATATAAAAAGGCCAAGCTGAATGATGCGTTATAATGCTACTGGTCACAGTTTTTGTGCCAAGAGACATGTTATGAATATTCTGTAGAAGTTACAGAAAAATAAAACGAAAAGAGAAGGAGAAGAAAGATGGGAATTTATGAAGAACTTCAGGCAAGAGGCCTGATCGCCCAGGTAACAGATGAAGAGAGAATCAAAGAACTTGTAAATAATGGAAAGGCTACATTCTATATCGGATTTGACCCGACAGCAGATAGTCTTCATGTAGGACATTTCATGGCACTGTGCCTGATGAAACGTCTGCAGGAAGCAGGAAACAAGCCAATCGCACTAATTGGTGGTGGTACAGGATATATCGGAGATCCATCCGGAAGAACTGATATGAGAAGTATGATGACACCGGAGCAGATCCAGCATAACTGTGACTGCTTCAAAGAGCAGATGAGCCGTTTCATCGATTTCTCTGATGGAAAAGCTCTTATGGTAAATAATGCAGACTGGTTGCTTGATCTGAACTACATCGATGTACTTCGTGAGGTAGGACCTCATTTCTCAGTAAACAGAATGCTGACAGCTGAGTGCTACAAGCAAAGAATGGAGAAGGGGCTCAGCTTCCTTGAATTCAACTACATGATCATGCAGGCATACGACTTCTATGAGCTGTTCCAGAACTACGGATGTAACCTTGAGTTTGGTGGAGATGACCAGTGGAGCAACATGCTCGCAGGTACAGAGCTGATTCGTCGTAAACTTGGTAAAGATGCAAGCGCTATGACAATCACACTGCTTCTGAACTCCGAAGGTAAGAAGATGGGTAAGACACAGTCAGGCGCTGTATGGCTTGACCCAAACAAGACATCCCCATTCGATTTCTACCAGTACTGGAGAAATGTCGGAGATGCTGATGTTCTGAAATGTATCCGTATGCTGACATTCCTTCCGCTTGAAGAGATTGACAAGATGGACACTTGGGAAGGTGCACAGCTTAACACAGCAAAAGAAATCCTTGCATATGAGCTGACAAAACTTGTTCACGGTGAGGAAGAAGCGAAGAAAGCACAGGAGAGTGCACGTGCACTGTTCAGCCAGGGAAATGCTGATAACATGCCAACAACAGAACTGGAAGAAGCAGATTTCCAGGATGGAAAGATTGATATCCTTGCAGTTCTCGTAAAGAGCGGACAGGCATCTTCCAGATCTGACGCAAGACGTGCCGTAACACAGGGGGGTGTTTCTGTAGACGGAGAGAAAGTAACAGACATTACAACAACATATGCTCCGGCAGACTTCGACGGAGAAGGAAAGATCGTGAAAAAAGGAAAGAAAAACTTCCGCAGAATTGTTGCAAAATAATTGAAATGAAGGAACTATTCAGTAGCCACTGTGAAGGCGCTGAATAGTAATGAAATGAATTAAAAATAGTGGCTGTTACTGTAGCATTAAGTTGGATACAGTAACGGCCGCTTCTTATAAGGAGGAAACAAAAATGGCATTTAAAGAAGTAAAGATTGAGGAACTTTCATTTAACCCTTTTACAAAAATCAGCAAGGAATGGATGCTGATCACAGCAGGAGATGAGGAGAAGCATAATACAATGACAGCCAGCTGGGGTGGTGTTGGAATTATGTGGGGGATGAATGTGGCTACAGCATATATTCGTCCACAGAGATATACGAAGGAATTCGTAGATGCAGAAGAGATGTTTACACTTTCTTTCTTTAAGGAAGATTATAGAAAAGCATTAAATCTTTGTGGTTCCAAGTCAGGTCGCGATTGTGATAAAGATAAAGAAGCAGGTCTGACACCGTATTACACAGACGGAACAACAGCGTATGAAGAAGCAGATCTGATCTTTGTCTGCAGAAAGCTTTATGCACAGGAGATGAAACCGGAGTGCTTTACAGTAGACGGACCGGATGAAAAATGGTATCCGGGCAAAGATTACCATACAATGTATATGGGTGAGATCGTGAAGGTGCTTGTGAGAGAATAAGTAAAAGATTTCAGCTGGTCAGATTATGAAGTCGAAGAGCCGGAACAATTAAAATAAAGAGTAGTTACACTGCTTGCAAATAATAGGAGAACTCCTTTCAGTTGTGATAAGATGCAGTCTGAGAGGAGTTTTTTGTAGAATAGAGTAAATAAAAATGCTGTACAACTTGAAAATCTTGATAAAATATGGTAAAAATAGATATAGAAAATACCAGGAAAGCGGGCGGTAGAATGGAAGAAGTAAAAACAATAATACTGAAGGATGTATTGCCTTTTGTGGATCCGGTGGCAAGATCCCATGCAAGAAGAGTTCTGAAAGATGCAGAAGGATACAAGGAGCTTGTGATTGATTTTCGGGGAATTGAATTCATGGGGCGCGGTTTTGCGGATGAAGTGTTCCGTGTATTTCAGGAAGAGCATCCGGAGATAAAGATTACACCGCTTCATGCAAGCACATCCATGTTAGCGATGATTCGCCATCTCGGAGGAAAACAACAATAAATGATATTTACAGATTCCTTGTAAACCGTTACAATAGGAAGTCGGGGCGTTTGTCTCTGATATCTAATTTTATAGAAGAAAAGGAACAAGGAAAATGGGGATTTATCTGATTGTATGCCCGCTGGTGTTTCTGGCGGGCTTTGTTGATTCAATTGCAGGAGGCGGTGGACTTATCTCGCTTCCGGCATATATGTTTGCCGGGATTCCGGTGCATAATGCAATCGCGACGAACAAGCTGTCATCTTCAACAGGAACGGTAGTATCGACAGCGAGATTGATTAAGAATAAGAAAGTAGACTGGGGATTCGTACCTGGAACAGTGATCGGAGCGCTGATCGGTTCTGTTGCCGGAGCGAATCTGGCGTTGATCATCAGCGACCATATTTTGAAAATGGTATTGGTTGTTATCCTGCCAATTGTAGCTTTCTGTGTGTTGAAAGACAAGAATATGGATGTGGAAGTTCCGGTCGGAATGACAAAGAATAAGCAGTATCTGATCGCGATTGTATGCTCTTTGGTGATTGGCTGTTATGACGGATTCTACGGTCCGGGAACAGGAACCTTCTTGCTGCTTGTATTTACCAAGCTTGCGAAGATACCATTGGAGAAAGCGACAGGAAATGTGAAGATTGTGAATCTTTCTTCCAATATTTCAGCATTAATTACGTTTATCCTGGCAGGGAAAATTATGTGGGGACTGGGACTGGCAGCATCCTGTTTCAGTATCGCAGGGCATTATGTAGGTGCCGGAATGGTTGTGAATAATGGGGTGAAAGTGATCAAGCCGATTATTCTGATCGTGCTAGTACTGTTATTGGTTAAGGTTGTGTCTGGGATATAAGTAACTGTTCAGAGCCAAGCAAAATTTCAAAAAACAGGTATAAAATGCTTGCATTTTTAAGACTGTTTTTGAAATTTTATTTGGCGGATACGCCATACCGACGAAATGCGTAGCATTTTGGAGGTTGGCTCTGAACAGTTACGAATATAATAAGGAAATAAAAGAAGCAGAATCATGAGGGAAAATGATTCTGCTTCTTTGTGCATAGGCTTAACTTTTATACAAAATAACATAAATTTGTCAATTTTTATAAACATTATAATATAATACTTACATCACTAATCTCAGCACTCTGGTCTTATCCAATATAAAAATCGAACATACCATAAAAAGATGTGCAAGCAGTGTACTGACGATCACACCGTTAGACGTAAGCAGGAATCCGGTATAGAATCCAAACCAGCAGACGAATCCGGAGTAACTTGCCATCAGGATAAGCAGTGGTAATTCTTCCCAGAAGCCGTGAAGTGTGCTTAAAAAGTCATCCATTGTAAAATCGAAGTAGATAAACCGGCCAACAGCAAGTGTGATGAAGTACATCATCAGTGAATCGTAGTTATTATCATTGTAAATGAACTTGATATAAAGAAGTATCAGTATAATATAAAAGGAAGATACCAGTCGAATGGACGCCTTCTGGTTGGAATCTATTTCTTCCAATGGTACAAATACAATATCAAGCCATCCATTTAAGATAACGGAGAAGCAAAGGAAGAGTAAAAGGATAATATCCTGATACTTCTGCCAATAGATGGACACGCCTGGAATCCTCTCGTCAATCACATAGTAAAGTGACAGAAAAATCAGTACAGAGGTGCTGGCGAAGACCATCTCAAAGAAACTTTCAATAATGCTTCTTTTTCGCTCCTGATGGTGGCGGTTGATACGACGGATTGCTTTGTGAGACAGGGAGTCATCCTGCAGTCGCTGGCGTGTTTTCAATTTGGCTACGCCAAGAACAATACCGATCACAACGGCCAGCCCAATCAGCGAGACGAGCAGGTAGATTCCGATGTATTCAAAGTTAAAGTAGTGTGTAACATAAGTTTCCATTAAAATGCCTTCTTTCAAAATCCTTAGCAGATGGTAAATGTTTCTAACCACCTTAATTTTAATTATAGCACGGTGATGCAAGGGATAATCAGGTTTATGGTTAGCGTATACTTATAAGATTTATAAAATAGTGGACAAAATTGAACCTAGTCAAACAAAATAAACTATGTTAGACTATCAATAGATTGATAAAAAGATAACAAGCATGGTATCTGTCAGAATAGATTGCCAGTCGTATGTAGTGCGAACAGTAATCAAAACAGTTTACCAGGGAGTGGAAAAAGAACAGGATGAGAATAATGAAAGCAATTGTATTCGATGTAGATGACACATTATATGATTTATCAACTCCATTTAAGGAAACATGCAGGGAGGTTTTCCCGGAAGATAAAGATCTGGATCTGGAAGGCGCATTTTTGGCAAGCAGAAGATACAGTGATTCCGTGTATGCACGCTGTTTAAGTGGTGAGATGTCGATGGAAGAGATGTATATCTATCGATTCAAAAATGCATTTCTTGATTATGGGAAGAAGATTGATGCACTCAAGGCATTGGAATTCCAAGCAATTTATGAAGAAAAACAGCATGAAATCAAGATGACAGATGCAATGAGACAGTTGATGCAGAACTTGAAAGAGAAGATGACTCTGGGAATCGTTACAAATGGTCCGGCGCAGCATCAGTGGGACAAAGTGAACGCGCTTGGTGTAACGGAATGGATTCCAGTAGGTCATGTATTTATATCAGGAGCACTCGGGGTAGCAAAACCGGACAAGAGGATTTTCAGTCGTGCGGCGGAAAGAATGGGGATTTTGCCGCAAGAGATCTGCTATGTAGGAGATTCTTTCGAAAATGATATTGTTGGGGCGAAAGCTGCGGGATGGAATGCAGTCTGGTATAATCATCGCGGACATCAGGCAGCAGGTGATGTAAAGCCGGATGCAGTGGTAAGAAGTGAGGCAGAATTGATTGCATGTCTGGAGAAGATCAGCACAAAGGAGTGAGCGGAATATGCAGAAGGAAGCCCAAATAATCAAGGTGATGGCTGCTCCGGAAGCTGGATGGTAAAAGAAAACATTTTAAAAAAAGAAAAATAACAGCTGTAAGAGAAATATTTTTCAATTACAGCTGTTATTTTCTTCTTATTCGTTATTCTTCTACTTTTTCACTTTTATCTTTCGGCAGAATCAGACTGAGCAGCAGTGATACTACGAACACACCTGCAACAGCATTTCCGTTGAAGATATCTCCCACAGCCTGTGGGAAAGCGCTGAAGAAGTTCGCATCTGTTTGTGTAAGACCAACGCCGACGCAGAAAGCGAGAGATACAATGATCATTGTGCGGTCATTGAACTCGCAGTCTTTGAGCATCTTGATTCCTTCGTACAGGATTGAACCAATCTTCCATATTGGATAGTTAGACAGCGTCTGCTTCTTCATTTTTTCCGAGTCTGCGAAGCATTGTCTTCTTGACAGCACGGAAAATGTTTTCATAACCTGTGCAGCGGCACAGATGACCGGACATCATTTTACGGATCTCATCATCTGAGAATTCTTTGCCGGCATTTAAAAGTTCAGTTGCACTCATGATGAATCCAGGTGTACAGAAGCCACACTGAACAGCTGCTTCATCAATAAATGCCTGCTGAATATCGGATAACTCACCATTTGGTCCGGCGAGACCTTCAAGAGTAAGGATTTCTTTTCCCTCAGCCCATACACCGAGATAGATACAGGAGTTGAAGCATTCCCCATCAATGATTACATTGCATGCTCCACATTCTCCAACTTCACAGCCTTTCTTTACGCTAGTCAGACGGAAGTCATTTCTTAAAACATCTGTAAGTGATGCACGGACATCGATCATTTTCTCAACTTTCTTACCGTTGATCGTGCAGGTAAGTAATTTGTACTGTTTATTCATCGATCACACCTCCTGCCAATCTGATAGATTCTGTCAGTGCACGCTCTGCAAGAACAGTAGCGATATGCTGACGGAATGCCTTGGATGCTCTCCAGCTGTCACGTGGATTGATATCTTCCAGAACAGCCTGACCAAATTCATGAACAACAGCTTTTGTAAGCGGTTTGCCATTTGCCTTTACCTCAGCGGAAGGCGCACGCATCGGAACAGGTCCTGCAACTCCGTAAGCAATTCTGACATCCTCGATCGTCTTCTTATCCTCAGAGAGTTTTACATTGACAGAACATCCTGTTGTTGCGATATCCATTGCATTACGCATTGCGTATTTAATGTAATGTCCGTGGTAGCCTTCGTATGCTTCCTTCGGAATGATGATCGCTGTCTGAATCTCTGCCGGTTTCAGATCAACGACTCCTGCTTTAATATAGAAGTCATGGATCGGGATTCTGCGAACTCCGTCCGGTCCTGTGATCTCAACAATTGCATCCCATGCATGAAGTGTTGAAGCGGAATCAGCGGATGTAACACCATTACATGTGTTTCCACCGATCGTTCCGATGTTACGGATCTGTGGTCCACCAACCATATCAACAGCTTCCCCAAGTACGTTGATATGCTTCTGGATGATCGGATCCTTTGTAATATGAGAGAAGCTGGTCAGAGAGCCAATGCGGATCGCACCGTCTTCTTCATAAGATATGCCTCTCATTTCATCAATTTTATAAATGCTTACAAGTTCTTTTCCTGCGCGACGTCCTTCACGCATCTGTACAAGAACGTCACTTCCGCCGGCAATGATCTGTGCTTCCGGATGTTCCTGTAAAAGCTGTATAGCATGAGCTACGCTTTCAGCTTCATAAAGTGCTTTAAGATCATACATTTGCTTCTCCTCCTTCCTCAAACATATGTTGTTCCTTCATACTGCGGAACAGATGGTGTGGATTCACCGGTGCATCATTTACATAGACACCTGTTGCCTGATAAACTGCGTTACGGATTGCAGGTGCAATGGAACATGTCGGTGGCTCACCAAGAGATTTTGTTCCGAATGCACTTGTAGGTTCCGCATTTTCTACGAAATAAGCGCGTAGTCTCGGGTGATCCATAAATGTGGATAACTTGTAATCGAGCAAGTTATTATTTAATGCTCTTCCTGTCTTCGGATCAAAGAGCAGGTTTTCAGAAAGTCCGAATCCGATTCCCATACTCATACCACCGTGTACCTGAGCTTCAGCAAGTGCCGGGTTGATAAGAGTTCCGGCGTCATGTACATTGACGATATCAAGCAGTTTTACCTTACACATCGGGATGTCAACTTCAACTTCTGCAAATGTACATCCGAAGGAGTAAGCATTGGACTTAATCTGTGCTGTACTTTCAGCTGACAGATGCTCACTGTGTGAAAGGCTGTAAAGTGCTTCTGTTGAAAGATCTCCAAGAGACATCAGAACACGGTTATCTGTGATACGAACAATCTGTCCGTCAATGATATCCAGGTTATATTCAGGCATTCTTGTCAGTTCATGCGCATATTTCAAAATGCGTTCTTTCAGAAGCAGTGCTGTCTGGCGAATTGAGAATCCGGCTGTATAAGTCTGACGGGATGCATAAGCACCTGTTCCGAATGGTGTAACGTCTGTATCCTGACAGGAAACAACGTGTACAGCTTCAAGCGGAACGCCAAGAATATCTGCAGTCATCTGTGAATATGCAGTATCAGCACCCTGTCCGATCTCTGTCTCACCAAGCTGAACCTGAAGAGAACCATCCTGATTCAATACCATACGGCAGGAAGATGTCTCAAGTGAGATTGGCCATACAGCTGTGTTGTACCAGAAGACTGCCATACCGATACCTCTGCGGATATCTCCTGTCTGGTTCTGGTATTCTTTGTATTTACGCAGGTAATCAGTAACTTCGATTCCTTTGTCGAGACACTGGTTGAATGTGTCGCTGTATAATTCATTTTTAGAAAATGCATCCTTGTATCCGACCGGCATCAGGTTTTTGCGGCGGAATTCAAGCGGATCCATGTTAAGTTTTGCACAAATGTCTTCTGTATGACATTCTACAGCCCACATTGCCTGTGGGATTCCGTAACCACGCATCGCACCGGCAACGGATTTGTTTGTGAATATTGTATAAGCATCAGCCTCTACGTTATCACAAGGATAAAGCTGCGGGAATGCGCCAACTCCTTTGGCACAGATACTGTGACCGTGAGATGCGTAAGCACCCTGATCAGAAAATGCTTCCAGTTTTCTTGCAGCAAATGTTCCATCCGGGCGAACCCATGAAATGATGTGGCTCTTGATCGCATGACGTACACGAGTAGAAACAAAGGTCTCCTCTCTTGGTACATCAAGTTTAATAAGATGTCCGTGAAGCTGCATGGACAGCCATGCACAAAGTGGTTCATATAAAACATCCTGCTTATTTCCGAAACCACCGCCGATGTAAGGCTTGATGACACGGATCTTACCCCATTCAACTCCAAGTGCCTGACCGACAACTCGACGTACGATATGAGGAATCTGAGTAGAACTTACAACCTTGATGCGGTCTCCTTCCATCTCAGCGTAGCAGATGAAGTTCTCAATATGACAGTGCTGAACAGTTGGTGTGCTATACCAGCCTTCTACTTTGATCAGTCCCGGTTCTTTGATGGCTTCTTCGTAGTTACCTTTACTGATCGTTGTATGCTTGAGAATATTGTTCGGATATTTTTCATGAAGCTGAGGAGCATCCTCTTTCATAGCATCCAGAACATCCAGAACAAATGGATATTCTTCATATTCTACTTTGATCGCACGAAGTGCCTGTGCAGCGGAAACCTCATCCTCTGCTACAACCGCAGCGATATCATCCCCATAAAATCTAACGCGGTCTGTAAGTACAAGACGATCGGCAACATCCTGATGTGATTCATCTGTGGACCATGGATGTCCGGCAGTTGGAAAATAATGTTTTTCCTTTAAATCAAAACAGGTAAATACTTTTACAACTCCAGGTATCTTCTCGGCTTCAGATGTGTCAATAGAAAGAACACGTCCGTTGGCAATTGTAGAGTGTAAAATACGTGCAATATAGGCACTCTTATCACAGAGATCATCGGTATATTTTGTACGTCCAATTACTTTATCGTAGGCATCTACACGAGTAACTTTTTTTCCTACATACATGTTATCCCCTCCTTAAACATAAGTTTGGATCAACCGTTTACGTAAAAATCAATATCCTGTTTCATCTGAAGATATTGGGCCTTGGTAATCACGATCTTTCCTTTATTCAGCGTCAGAAGATTCATCTCTTCCAGCTTTCTGATGTTTCTGTCCAGAGTTTTAATAGAAATCCCCACTTCTTCGGAAATGCGCGCTCGTGTCTGGTTAAGTACCAGAATCTCCGGTATCTTGGAAGTCCGGCAAAACATTCAATCTCACCAAAGAAGTCACCTGGTCCAAAGTCCTTAAAGAAATAAGATTTCTCATGCATCGGCCATTCGACTCCGGTTACTTTTCCTGATAAAATGATGTATATGTACTTGCATTCTTCTCCGGCTTTGATAAAAGTCTGGTCAGCTTCCACATCGATCACGGACATGTAATACTTGACTTCCTCCGTACAGTTTCTGAAAAGCCGGTTCATATATTCCTGCTTTTTAAGTGGTAAGCTATTAAATAAATCCACGAATCTTCCTCCTCCTTTTTATTCATTATAGAGAGAAAAGCTGATACATTAAAAGGCCATGTGACATTTTTTCTCCGCTTTTTTGAATTATGGCGTTTTGGACAAAAAATGACTATAAATTAATTATATTATAACGTTTATTTGGTAAAAATGACAGTTGAAATTGAGGGAATGTTGATTTGTAGAAAAAAATTAAATTTGTGCTTGCATATCTCTGACATGTATGATAAGATATAACTCGTGTCAGAGATAACACAAGACACGCGGGTGTAGTTCAATGGTAGAACACCAGCCTTCCAAGCTGGATACGTGGGTTCGATTCCCATCACCCGCTTTTTTTGTACCCGTTTTTAAAAAAGAAGGAGGCCAAGAACATGAAAACAGCAATTACAATCGCCGGAAGTGACTCTAGCGGAGGCGCAGGAATCCAGGCTGATATCAAGACAATGATCACCAATGGAGTATATGCAATGAGTGCGATTACTGCATTGACAGCGCAGAATACAACAGGTGTTACTTCTATATTAAATGCAACACCGGAATTTTTAGGACAGGAGCTTGACAGTATCTTTACAGATATCTATCCGGATGCCGTAAAGATCGGGATGGTTTCAGATAAAGAACTGATCAAAGTTATTGCAGCGAAGCTGCGTCAGTATGAAGCAAAGAATATTGTAGTAGATCCTGTTATGGTAGCAACAAGCGGAGCGAAGCTGATCAGTGATGATGCAGCGGATACATTGAAGGAAGAATTATTCCCGCTTGCAAGTGTACTGACTCCGAATATTCCGGAGGCAGAGGAGTTGATCGGAAGAAAGATCACAAGTGCAGAAGAGATGATCGATGCGGCGAAAGAAATTTCAGAAAAATATCACTGTGCAGTACTCTGCAAGGGTGGACATAACTTAAATGATGCGAATGATCTGCTGTATGCAGATGGAGCGTATCGATGGTTTAACGGAAAAAGAATTGATAATCCGAATACTCATGGTACAGGCTGTACATTGTCTTCTGCGATTGCTTCTAATCTTGCAAAAGGATTCTCATTGGAGGAGTCTGTGGAGCGTGCGAAAGAGTATATCTCTGGGGCACTTGCAGCAATGCTTGACCTTGGGAAGGGAAGCGGTCCAATGGATCATGGATTTGCTATCCAGAATGAATATACAAAAGAAGCAGAGGCATAAACTATGGAAAAAAGAACATCATTATTTGAGAACGGATTAATCTGGTTTGGAGCAGGAGTCTCCATTGCTGAGATTCTTACAGGGACATATTTTGCAGCTCTTGGATTTGGCAGAGGGCTGGCAGCCATTCTGGTAGGACATGTGATTGGATGTATCATGTTGTTTCTGGCTGGAGTGATTGGCGGTAAGACAAGAAAAAGTGCCATGGAGACAGTAAAAGACAGCTTTGGAAGTCATGGAGGACAGCTTTTCGCAATCCTGAATGTGCTTCAGCTTGTCGGATGGACTGCAATTATGATCTATGATGGAGCACTGGCAGCAGGAGGCATCTTTACAGTGGGACACTGGGTATGGTGTCTGGTAATAGGTGCATTGATCATTGTATGGATTCTGATCGGAATTACAAATCTTGGAAAGGTAAATACAGTTGCGATGGCAGCACTTTTTATTCTTACATTGATTCTTTTTAAGATTATTTTCTTTGATGGAACTGTAGTTACATCCATTACCGATGAGACATTTTCTTTTGGAGCAGCAGTAGAACTTGCGGTTGCAATGCCATTGTCCTGGCTTCCGTTGATCAGTGATTATACAAGAGAGGCGAAAGAACCTGTGAAGGCAACCGCAGTCAGTACAGTTGTTTATGGAGTTGTAAGCTGTTTTATGTATCTGGTCGGAATGGGTGCTGCATTGTTCACAGGAGAAAGTGATATCGCACAGATCATGGTAAAAGCAGGACTTGGAATCGCAGGTCTTCTGATTATTGTATTTTCAACAGTTACAACCACTTTCCTGGATGCTTATTCAGCAGGAATTTCAAGTGAATCCATCTTTGCAGGACTTAAAGGAAAATACGTTGCTGTAGTTGTAACAGTGATCGGTACCATCGGAGCAATTGTCTATCCGATGGACGATATCACAGATTTCCTGTATCTGATCGGCTCTGTATTTGCGCCAATGATCGCAGTGCAGATTGCAGATTTCTTTATTCTGAAAAAGAAAAAATTGGAAACCGGATTCGATTGGTGTAATCTGTTGATCTGGCTGGCCGGCTTCATTTTATACCGTGTTCTGATGAATATTGATATGCTGCTTGGAAATACACTTCCGGATATGGTTTTGACAATTCTTCTTTGCATGATCGTGGCAGCAGTAAGAGGAAGAAAGAAAGCATAGCCTTTTAAAGGTCAGCGCGAAGCATAACCTTTGCGGTAAAGACTCCATCTTCATAAGTAAAATTACAAGAACCATCGTTCTTTTCTGCCATTCTGCGGACAGACTGGGTACCGATTCCCAGACCTTTTCGCTTGGTGGAATGGAACAGATGGTTCTTTTCTTTGATCGTTCCGTCAAAATTATTTTCTACCCGAATTAAAAGAATAGAAGCAGAATGTTGATAGATTTCCAACGATATCTGCTGCTGCTCAGCGGTAGTTTTGCGACTGGCTTCCAATGCATTTTCTAACAGATTGGAAAGAATAAGACAGAGATCCATTTCATCTACGGAAAGTTCTTTTGGAAGATCAACACGGGCATCAAATGGAATTTCTTCTTTTTGGGCAAGCGCATAATAATATCCGATTACGTTATCGACAGAGTGATTTTCACAGAAGTGATAATCAAGGGTGGGGATTTTATCCATTGCATTTTGCAGGTATTCTTTGATCTTTTCTAAATCACCGTCGTTGGCCATGGCAGAAAGTTGTAAAAAATGATGACGAATATCATGTCGAGCCTGTCTGGCTTCTTCAATCGCACTTCTTAAATTCTCATATCGTTCCTGCTGTACAGAAAGAAAAAGATTTTCCTGCTGAAGTTTTTTGTTTTTATTCAGGATATTAGCCATCATTAAAAACATCGAGTAAAATAATGCAAGGATGAGTAGAAGAGCATAAACAATCACAATGTATCCACGCAGAAAGCGCTGCGTGTGCAGAATGGTATTATATTTTGGAATCAAAGCAAGGTTCAATCCGATGACCAGAACCGGGAGAATCCAGAAAACATACCAGGTCTGAGCAAGATTTTCATCTTCTACCATTTCTTTGACTGAATGGGAGGCTGGATACCATATGAGAAGGACGAAAAGAATGCAGAAAAGATTATACAGGATTCCAAAAGTAGAAAAACCGGAAAATGCAAGGTGTTCAGAACCAAAATTCAACATTGCAGAAGCAGCTCTGGAAAGGCTGTTAAAGCAGGAAAAAACTGCACAGACGGCAAGAAAGATGCTGACAGATTTCCAAAGTGAAATTAATAAAGTATTATGATATAGAACAAGTAGAACAAATAAAAGAGGAAGAAGAACAGATCTTGTTGACAAATGGAATCTATAGCATGCAAAACCACAAAAACAAGAGCATATAATAAGAAGCGGGAGCATCCAGACAGCCAGCTTCTTAGGTGTTTGCTTCAGAGATGATCTTACCGGCAGATAGGCAAGCAGCACACCAGGAATCAAAACTGTAAATTCCAAAGTCTGGAAAATTAAAGTCCGCATCAAAATCCCTCCTTTTGAAATAGATAATTCATAAAGTGTTGTCGTGCAGGTTTGCACAGTTCTCTACTGACAACGATCTTGCTTCCATCATCTAAAAGAAACATTGTTCCGTCAAAATCAACAGCATGTTCCATGTTGATGATCGTCCCTCTGTTGCAGATAAAAAAGCGGGAATCTTCTTTTAATGGAGAAGTAAAAGTCCCAAAAGACTGTCGGATGACAAGTTCTTTTTCTTTTGTTGTATGAATATGGATCATATGAGAAAAATGATCTGCGTGAATGATCGTTTTAAATGGTATCTGAAGATCACTTCCATTTACTTTTACTGTCAGTTTTTTCTCCGAAGCCGGAATCCGGGGCAGGATTTCATCAATTAAAGAAGACAGTTCTTCTTCCGTATAAGGTTTTACCAGATAATGCATGGCACGTACTTTAAAACCTTCCAGTGCATGATCCAGGGATGTTGTAGTAAAAATCAACAGACAGTCTTTGTTGGTATTTCTAAATTCACGGGCGATTTCGATTCCATTTGCCCCGTTCATATAAATGTCCAAAAATAAAACTGTGAAGTCATGTTCTTTTGAAGCCTTGAGAAATGCTTCTCCATTCTCATATTCATAGCAATGAAACTCTACATTTTTCTGATCTAATATATTTTCTAATCGTGTTCGAAGCAGAATACGCTCTTCTGCAATATCATCAACAATAGCGATTAACATACGAATATCCTCCCTGATTTGTATCTATTCAAAATAAATACAAACGTTTTGACATAGGATTAGTATACCACAGAATGACGATTCGTGCCATTTTCAGACAGTTCATGCCAAAAATATTGAACAATCTGGTATCAAAAATATAATAATAAGAAATATGATTGCCGATAATATAGCAAAATACAAATGAGGAGGAAAAACGGATATGAAAACAATAAAAAGGATAATGGCAGCGCTCATATGTATGACGATAGCACTTACGGGGATTCCAATCAGTGTAAAAGCGGCAGATTCCAGTGGAAGTATGTCAACAGAGATGGAGACAAATAGTGAATTATTTATTACATTGGAAGAAAACAAAGACTACCGTTGGAATGTAAATGATAATGCAGAAAAAAACAGTGTTGTTCATTTGGATAGTTCGGAAGGAAATAATTGTCGTTTCCGTTTAGATCATATAGAAAATGAATGGTATGGGATTAAACATATTAAAGTAGATGGAACGGATCGTTTTGCAGACGTGGATGGTAAAAGTAAAGACAGCGGTGCAGTACTTCATTTATGGGAGTCTTCAGACAGTGAAGTAAAGGGAAATAATCACCGCCAGTTTGCCTTTTATTATATCGGTAATGATGCAAATGGAAATGCGAGATACTATATTAAGAATAGAAACAGTGGAAAATGGATCGGATATGAAGGAAAACTGAATAATAACAATCCGAAAATCATCCAGACAGATGAGAGCAACAGAAAAGTCTGGCTGATCACAAAATCCGTAGTTCCACTCACAGGAAAAGAAAGTCAGGTTTTAAAAGAAGAAGATACAAGTGCTATTTGTGAAATTCATGAAGCAGGAAAACTTGATGCTTTAAATAGAGCAAGTAATATAGCGGTTCCAGGATCTTGTCCAACGTTTCAGGTAATGGGAATAACCAGTAAATGGAAATTGAAATGGATACCAGAGTATCATGCTTATCAAATAGATGCAGTCTCTGATGGTGAAAGCACAACGAATCTATCTTTAGATGTAGAAGGAGAATCAGGAAAACTTAGTGCAAGTGTGAATATCTGGACGACTGAAAAATTTGACAGGAATCAGAATACAAGTCAATTGTGGCGATTTTTTAAGCAGAAAGATGGTACATATAAAATTCAGAATGCCAGAACTGGATGGTATATCGAAAATAGAGTCCCAAGTTTAGTGTTTGGGAAAAAGGGAATGAATGTAGAGTTATCTATTTTAGCAGGTAATACAGCTGAAACAGCTTACAGTTATGCGGATGAATGGATGGCAGGCATTCCAGATGAGGCACTACTGTCTTCAATTAATATTCCGGCAACACACGATACCGGGACAGCAGGGGTTGTGGAAGATTTGGTTCCAAGTGTATCTATTACATCATGTCAGAATCTTTATTATGATGAGCAGTTGAATATGGGGGCTCGCAGTTTTGATATCCGTGCAAATGCGACAAAAGATGATGCTTCTGCGGCAGACGTAAAGATTGTACATGGAGGCGAATTATGGCAGTGTCAGGAAAAAAACGGAAACGATCTTACATTACAGTCAATCCTCAATACTTCTCTCGGTTTCTTAGAGAAGCATAAGTCAGAAACAGTCATTCTTACAGTAAAACCAGATGCCGGTTCTACAATTGGATTAGAGCATGCGGTCGCTGAATTTATTGAAAAAAATAAGGACAAGGTCTACAGTGGAGGGGATATCCCATCAATGAAGGAAGCAAGGGGGAAAATCATATTTCTTCGAAGATTTAATCTGACCAAGAACTACGACAGTTCGGTTGAACGTGCGATGGGATTTAACCTTACGAATTGGGATGACATAAAATATAAAGATTATAAATATGCGTACAAGTTATATGATGATGGAAAAAATCATGTGTATATTCAGGATGCATATAATACATATGGAAGTGAGAAGTGGCCGTATATATTAGAAACGATGAAGCAGACAACAGGACAGGATACAAGCCATCCGATCGAGTACAATTCTTGGGTATTTAATTATACCTCTTGCTCACAAGGAGCACCGTTAGGATTGACACAGGAAATTAATCCGAGATTATTTAAAGACGAAGACAATTGTATTGACAACCGATTCCTCGGAACAGTAATGCTTAACTTTATTGATGAACCAATGTCACGGTTGATCTATGAGACAAACAGCAACATGATATTTGAACCAAAGCTTCCTACACCGGAAGTAGAAGTTGAATATGGTCAGACATTGGCAGAAGCTACATTGAAAGGGATTGAAAATGCACCGGCAGGAACATGGAAGTTTGAAGATGCAGCTCATGTTGTGACAGATCAGGAAGTAGCAGATCAGACAAAATTTGAACTGACCTTCCTGCCGGCAGATAATAAAAAATACAAAACTGTTACTATGTGGGTTCCGGTAAAAACAGTGAATAAGTCAGAAGTGATCACAGCGTATCTCGGATATGAAGAAATTTCCTATGGTGAAACTCCGAAGATGTCATACGTTGTTGCACCAACGGAAACACTGAGCGCAGATGAAGTGGAAGAACTTTTTGCAAATGTTACGGATGAAATGAGAATCCAGGAGACAGGACAGTCATTAAATGAGACAATCGATGCAGGAAGCTATAAGATTGATTGTCCGGAAACAGTAGGCGGATTCAAGGTGAACTGGATTCATTTGAAAGAATACGATCTTAATATCAATCCGGTGAACACAACGGAAGCAACAGGTTTCGAAAGTAGTACAGCAGAAAATACTACATTAGAAAATGGCGCAGTTAGTAGTGCACAGAGAATCATTGTCCGTGCAGAAAAGAAAACAAAGACATATGGAGATGCGTTGACCAGCGCAGATCTTACATTTACGATCAGTGATTCAGAAAGGGCGAAACTTCTTCCGGGAGATACTGTTGAAAGTCTCGGACTGACATTGAAAGCAACAACCATCGAACCGGAAGATATTCTGACAGGAAGCACAACAGATGCAGATGGAGATGACATTCTTGGCGCATATGGAAATGCAGGAAGATATGTCATCCTGAAAGACAATGCGACAAATACGAATTATGATGTTGTAGTTCTTCCGGCATTCCTTAATGTATCACCAAAGGAAGCAGAGATAGAATGGAATGCGGCAGCACAGTATACATATACAGGAAATGCATGTGGAATAGAAGCAAATGTGAAAACAGACAGCCTTTTGGAAAAGGATAGTTGTGCGATTAAAAAACTGCTCAATGCAGATCATACAGAAGTTGGAAATTACAAGGCGCTTGCAATAGGTCTGACCAATGAAAACTATATCTTTTCCGGTACAAATCGCGTACATATATGGGAATATGAGATTTTGCAGGCAGATCCGGAAGTGACTTTCCCGGCAGCAGAAGTGATTTATGGAGACAGCTTAAAGAAAGCAACACTTTCCGGTCAGTCGGGAGAAGGTGTATTCCGTTTCGCAGACGATACGACAATGCTTACAGTAGCAGAGGATCAAAGTGAACAGGAGATGATCTTCACACCGGCTAATCCGAACTACAAGACAGTTACATCAAATATTCCTGTAACAGTAAAACCAAGAAGCATTACGATCAGACCGGACCGTATGGAGAAAGAATATGGACAGACGATCACAGAGTATACCTGGTCAATCAGTGATGGAAGTCTGGCAGGGGATGATCAGATAGAGGATCTGAAAATAAATGTCACATTGACCGCAGGAGATGCAGAGAAAGAGACCTGTGAAGTTGGTACTTATGAAATAACAGAAAAGGCTCCAACAACAGTAGAAAATCAAAACTATGCGGTTACATTTGAACCTGGAATATTGATCGTACAGCCAAAACCGGTAGATGTTGTATGGAATACAGACGGAACTATCATCTATACAGGAAAAGAAGTGAATGTTACAGCAGAATTATCAGGAGTACTGTTTAAAGATGAATGTAAGGCAGTAGTAGAAGATGGAAACGCTGTGGAACCTGGAAAATATACAGCAAGTATTGTCGGATTGACAGGCGAGCAATGTTATAATTATGTGCTTCACGGAGAGGATACAGACTATCAGATAGAGTATCAGATTGTGAAGAAAGAAGAAACAAAGAATCCAACCGATTCAAAGGAAACATCGACAGGTACTGCAGGAAAGAAACCAACAGGAACTTCAACGTCAGGAAAACAGGTGAAAACAGCAAAGACAGGAGACAGCATCAGCTACATATGGATTCTGATGATTGCAGGATCAATTGCAGTGATCGGTGGAATGATTTATGTTATTAGAAGAAGAAAACAGAAGTAAAATTAAAGTGAATCTATAAACGATAGATAGAAAGGTGTCAGGCATATGGGGAAGCTGTTATTTTAAACTTCGGCCTGACACCTTTTGTTGAAAAAAAGATAAAATTAGTATATTATGAAAACAGATGCGGTATATCTTAAACATGTAATAAAAAGTGTTTCTGACTGCATGTGTTGAGAGAAAAGGAGGGTGAAAATGAATGAATTAAGTAAAAAAGCAAGAAATAGAACAAGGGTCCAGATGGTACTGACAATGTTGGTTATTGTCTCCATTATCAGACAATTCTTTTTAGGAAACTATCACAATATGTTTCTTGGAATTCTAACATTGATTTTGTTTATGGTGCCACAGTTTATCGACAAGAAACTTGGAGTGACAATTCCGGTTGGTCTGGAAACGGTTATTCTGATTTTTATCTTTTCAGCAGAGATACTTGGAGAGATCAATGCATTTTATGTAAAGATTCCGGTATGGGATACCATTTTGCATACAACGAATGGATTCCTGATGGCGGCAATCGGGTTTGCGCTGATTGATTTATTCAACAGAAGTGATCGATTTTCAATTAAGATGTCCCCATACTTTGTGGCATTTTTTGCATTTTGTTTTTCAATGACAGTTGGTGTTTTGTGGGAGTTCTTTGAATTCAGTATGGATTGGTTTTTCGGATTGGATATGCAGAAAGACTGGATCGTTCCGGCAATCAATTCAGTGAAGCTGAATCCGACAGGAGCAAATATCCCAATCCATGTAGATGTTCAGTCTGTTGTGATCAACGGTGAGACGTGGAATCTGGGCGGATATTTAGACATTGGAATCGTAGATACAATGAAAGATCTTATGGTGAATTTTGTCGGAGCCGTTGTATTTTCTGCAATTGGAATTTTATACCTGAAACATCGCGGAAAAGGGAAATTGGCAGCTTCCTTAATTCCACAGGTGAGAGATACGGATGCAGAAGTATCTGAGAAATAGAAAACGTAAAGGACAGATCGATGAACAGTCAAAAAGAAATTAGAAATATAAAGATAAAAAACCAGTTAGAGCTCTGGCTGTTCTGTGCAATTATCGGTGCAGTTGCCGGCGGATTGGTCTGGGCACTTTTGAAGATCATGGCAGTCGGGATGAATCTTATCTGGGAATGGATTCCTGAACATTTTGCATTTCCATACTATACGATAGCGGTCTGTGTGATTGGTGCATTTCTTATCGGTATCTTCCGGAAGGTGTACGGAGATTATCCGGAAGAAATGGAAACTGTTATGGCAAAAGTGAAAACGGAGAAGCATTATGATTATAAAAATATGCTTGTCATGATGATCGCAGCAGTGCTACCACTTTTGATCGGAAGCAGTGTAGGACCGGAAGCAGGACTTACCGGAATTATCGTCGGAATGTGTTACTGGGCAGGAGATAATCTGAAGTTTGCCAGACAGCATGCGAAGGAATACTCCCAGATCGGGGTAGCAGCATCCTTAAGTGTTTTATTCCATGCTCCGCTATTTGGATTGTTTGAAGTGGAAGAAAACACTTTAGAAGAGAATAATTCAGAACAAACTGTTGTTCCGGCAGGAATTTCATCAAAGATATTTATTTATGGAATCGCAATTGCTGCTGCAACAGGTATTTATGCAGGACTTTCCGCAGTATTCGGTTCAGGACTTTCCGGTTTTCCAAGCTTTGAGGCAGTTGAGATCGGAAAGATGGACTATGCATTAATACTTCTCTATATTATTGCAGGATGCGTGTTAGCCGTTTTTTATGAAAAGACACATCAGATAACGAAGAAAACTGCGAAAAAGGTACCGGCAGTTTTTCGAGAAGTTCTCGCAGGAATTTGTCTTGGAATCTGTGGAATGTTAATCCCGGCAGTTATGTTTTCGGGAGAAGAACAGATGGGAGTGTTGATGAAAGAGTATAGTCAATACCTTCCGTTAGCACTGATCGGAGTTGCATTTTTGAAAGTGCTTCTCACAAATATTTGTATACAGTTCGGTTTGAAGGGAGGACATTTCTTCCCGGTTATCTTCGCAGGTGTATGCATGGGATATGGCGTGGGAATGCTGATCTGCGGAAATGCAGAGAGTCATCTAGTTTTCGCATCTGCAATTGTTACAGCGGCGCTTCTAGGTGGAACGATGAAAAAGCCGTTAGCCGTTACAATGCTTCTATTTCTATGCTATCCGGTGAAATTGTTCGTATGGATTTTTGTGGCTGCGGCAGCAGGCAGCAAATGCCTATCCTTATTTGATAAGAGAAAAGTGGAAAACAAAAATTCCGTTGAGTGAAAACTCAGCGGAATTTTTTTACCCTTTTTGAGATGTCTTCCAGTTCTTCTTTGGAAAGTTCCGGGAGACGTTCTAATTTATCCAGGAACATCATTGCTGTTTCACGACGCTGCATCTCTACAATCTGTCCGTAATAATTGACAACAACACCGGTAACGATTGCAACAACGAAGATCGTGTAGATTGTGACAAGTACCGAAACCAGTTTGCCAATGAAAGTTATGGCAACAATATCGCCGAACCCGGCGGTAGAAAGTACCGCATAGCAATACCAGAGGGCATCTCCATAGTGGTTGATGTCAGGCTCTACCAGTTGAATGATGGCTGCGGATACAAAGAGAAATACGATATAACCGGAAAGAATCTGGGTTGCTTTCGTACGTTTTAAGATCATCCATAAAAGTTTTAGTTTTTTCATACTTTCCCCCTATTCAGAATTCCATTAAAGCGGCTCATGAATGTGATTGTTGTGATTGTGGCTGCAACAATATCACTGATCGGTTCTGCAAGAAAGACTGCAAATACCTTATCCTGAATAAAGAGTGGCAGGATAAAGATCAGCGGAATCAGCAGGATCAGTTTTCTTAAACAGGCGAGTAGCAGACTGACCTTTGCCTGTCCCAATGCCATGAAACTTTGCTGACATGCAACCTGGAATCCGAGGGAGAAAATACCCGCCATATAGATTCTCAGCGCCCATGCGGTATAAGTGATCAGATCCGTATTATTGGAAAAGATGCCTGCAAACAGCTTAGGAAACAGTAGCATGATCAGCCAGAAACAACTGGTGAAAATCGTACAAACCTTAAACTGTGTAAAGAATGCTTTTTTTACACGATCTTTATTTCCGGCACCGAAGTTATAACTCATGATCGGCTGACCACCCTGGCAGATTCCTTGCAGTGGTAATGTAGCAAGCTGGCTGACACTTGTGATGATCGTCATGGCTCCAACAGCAAGGTCTCCACCATATCTTGACAGACTGGAAGTAAAGCTGATGGACAGAATACTTTCTGTGGACAGCATGACAAAAGTGGAAATGCCAAGTCCAAGACAAGGCAGGATAACGTCCTTTTGTAATCTGAAATTTTCTTTTCTAAGATGAAGGATCGTCTTCTTTCCGGATAAGAAGCGAAGAATCCAAATCGCACCGACAGCCTGACTTAAAACAGTGGCAAGTGCTGCACCTCTTACACCGAGATGGAATACGAAGATAAAAATCGGATCAAGAATGATATTGATCACAGCTCCGATCACAGTAGTCATCATACTGATCTTGGCAAATCCCTGTGTTGTAATAAATGGATTCATTCCCATTACGATTAAGACAAAGATACTTCCAAGGATATAGATTCTTGCGTATGCTACTCCATACGGCAGTGTCTTCTCGCTGGCACCAAAAAGTGTCAACAGCTGTGGCGCAAATGTAAAGAAGACTACAGTAAGTACGACAGCCATAAGGATGAGAAGTGCAAAACAGTTTCCAAGAATTTTTTCAGCTGTTTTATTATCTTTCTTTCCCATAGATATCGCAGCACGCGGAGCACCACCAGAACCTGCAAGCATAGCAAAAGCGTTGATCAGCATAAGGATCGGTGTAAATAATCCAACGCCGGTTAATGCCGCGGCTCCAACACCGGAAATGTGTCCGATATAGATTCGGTCTACAATGTTATATAGAAGATTGATGATTTGGGCGACAACCGCAGGAATTGCAAGCTGTGCCAAAAGGCGTGGGATCTTTTCTGTCTCCATCGCCTGAGAAGTTGATTTGCTATTCATATCTGTTTACTCCTAAATAATTTTAAAATCAAAGAAGATTATACATCTCATGTAATGGAAAAATCAATAAGAAATCAAAAATTACAGGTATTCAACCTAACGAAATCGTGATATAATGATATAATCAAAATATATTTGAATGAGAAATATGGAGGTAGCTTATGGGCGTAAGTTATAACAGATTGTGGAAAATGCTCATAGATAAAAATATGAAGCGGATAGAGATGCAGTACCTCACTGGAATCAGTGGAAATATTCTTGCCCGGATGGGGAAAAATCAGTATGTATCAATGGAGACGATTGAGAAGATCTGCAAGAAGCTAGACTGCACTGTTGATGAGATGATGGAATTTACAGATGATGAGTAACAGGAGGTTAACTTCCCGTTTATCGGGAAGTCGCAGAGAATGAAAAAACGGTATTTGGAGGTATTCACTATGAAAAAGATTATAACCGTAATGTTTTGCATTGTGCTGGTTCTTCTCTTTGCCGGATGCGGAAAAGACGGCGATACATCAAAAGTGGAAATTGATTATGGAACATCTTCCGTTTATTCAAAAGAAGAAATAGACTCTGCCATTGAGATTATAAAAAAGCAATTCACTTCGTTTGAGGGCTGTGAATTGCATAGCCTTTCTTATATGCCTGATGAAGAATGCAACAATGCAGATAACATTGAATGGATGAACAATTTAAGAACGGATGATAATAAAGAAGCCTTTACGCAATGTATTGCATTTGAAAG
>ERZ773229.344-NODE-344-length-44540-cov-24.473598_pt1 | contig 44540 bp, 39 predicted proteins | sample MGYA00580992_ERZ773229 | MGnify/ENA primary metagenome ERZ773229 (study PRJEB29015, sample SAMEA2737795) | human gut metagenome | biome: human gut; feature: human-associated habitat; material: faeces | place: China | collected 2012 ... | reverse complement strand
ACCTGACCGTGCGCGTCTCCGGCTACGCGGTGAACTTCGTCAAGCTCACCAAGGAACAGCAGCTCGACGTGATCTCCCGTACGTTCCACCAGGGCGCTGTCGTCGACTGAACGGCACAATCAGCCAAATGAAAGCCGTCGCATGAAACGACGGTAATGCGAAGGGACGGAGCTCGTGGCTTCGTCCCTTTCGCTTTTCCCATATCGTTTTCCCATATGATTGGGATGGCAGATGAAAGGGGACATTGATGTCTGAACATATTTTCCGTTCCACGACCAGACACATGCTGAGGGATTCCAAGGACTACGTCAACCAGACGCTGATGGGAGGCCTGTCCGGATTCGAATCGCCAATCGGCTTGGACCGTCTCGACCGCATCAAGGCGTTGAAAAGCGGCGATATCGGTTTCGTGCACTCGTGGGACATCAACACTTCCGTGGATGGTCCTGGCACCAGAATGACCGTGTTCATGAGCGGATGCCCTCTGCGCTGCCAGTACTGCCAGAATCCGGATACTTGGAAGATGCGCGACGGCAAGCCCGTCTACTACGAAGCCATGGTCAAGAAAATCGAGAGGTATGCCGATTTATTCAAGGCCACCGGCGGCGGCATCACTTTCTCCGGCGGCGAATCCATGATGCAGCCGGCTTTCGTGTCCCGCGTGTTCCATGCCGCCAAGCAGATGGGAGTGCATACCTGCCTCGACACGTCCGGATTCCTCGGTGCGAGCTACACCGATGACATGGTGGATGACATCGACCTGTGCCTGCTTGACGTCAAATCCGGCGATGAGGAGACCTACCATAAGGTGACCGGCGGCATCCTGCAGCCGACCATCGACTTCGGACAGCGTCTGGCCAAGGCAGGCAAGAAGATCTGGGTGCGTTTCGTGCTCGTGCCGGGCCTCACATCCTCCGAAGAAAACGTCGAGAACGTGGCGAAGATCTGCGAGACCTTCGGCGACGCGTTGGAACATATCGACGTATTGCCCTTCCACCAGCTTGGCCGTCCGAAGTGGCACATGCTGAACATCCCATACCCGTTGGAGGACCAGAAAGGCCCGTCCGCGGCAATGAAACAACGTGTGGTCGAGCAGTTCCAGTCGCACGGCTTCACCGTGTACTAAACGCCCGTCCTCTCAATGGCTTCCCCATATTCGCTGGATATGCGGAACGCCTCATATTGGTCCATGCCGCCGACTGAATCGATGGCATGGACCAATTTATTCATACGCTGAAAATCTTCACATTCGACGCGTGGCAAAGTGGTTCGAAATACTACGAAATGCCCTTCTCTGTCGTAGCCTTGAACTATGGCAGACATCTTTGATTTTCCACGAGATGCGCGTAACGTGGCGCGCGCCGATGGCAAGGGAGCGGATATGGGCGGCGAAGCCCCACAGACCATGCTTATGCGACCGCAGGGCGTTCCCGACCAAGTCTGGAACGCGGTGCTTTCCGTGGACTGTATGCGGCGTTTGAAAGGCATGACATACCGTGAGATTCCGGTGCCCAATTCCATGGCGAACTTCGGCATCGGCGTCGCGTTGGAATGCGATGAAACATACGCATCCGGCTGGATCATGATCCTGTACTCGCTCAAATTCCGAGAGGACTGGCACTCCCACTGGCGTTGCGTGGCTTTCGCATCCCTGCCACTGCCCGACAAGGAGGACGACTGCCTGACTCCGGGCATGTATTGGGACATGATGATGGAACGTCTCAATCCAAACGATTCCGAACATGTATCCGGCACCGTCACAGTCACCCAAAACACAGCATTCGGCCATGACCCCGATGTGCCCAGGGTGGGCTGCGAGATCCGGGTGTCTTGGACTCCACTAGACTATGCCGATGGAGGCCTTGACGCCGGCTCCCAAGTCGGACAGTGGGCGTCGTTCCTCCGGTCCATGACGCAATCCGAGGAGGAAAACCCCGTTGACTGACGAGCCGAAGCTGCTGGCGGAACCGCGCGAAGGCGTGCCCAACGTGATCGACACGTTGCCGGCATTCCGTGACTATTGCAGTGAGCTGGCTTCCTCACATGGCTCCCTTGCCGCGGACGCGGAACGCGCATCCGGCTTCCGGTATGGGCATGAGGACTGGTTGGTGCAGTTCAAACGCGACGGAGCCGGCATCGGCCTGCTCGATCCGCAGGCGCTCGCCGCGGCCGGGGCGGATTGGAACGATTTCAACCGTGCCGTCGGAGATGCGGTATGGATTCTGCATGATTCCCTGCAGGATCTTCCGGGATTCGACGAACTCGGCATGGAACCGCAACGGCTGTTCGACACGGAAATCGCCGCGCGTCTGCTGGGATTGAAACGATTCGGACTTGCCGCCGTCACCGAGCACTTTCTTGGACTGACCCTTGCCAAAGAACATTCCGCGGCTGACTGGTCGTATCGTCCGTTGCCCCGTGACTGGCGAAATTACGCGGCGTTGGACGTCGAACTGCTCATCGAGCTTGAAACGAAGATGCGCGCCGAACTCAAACGCCAAGGCAAGATGGAATGGGCCCAGGAAGAGTTCGATTACGCGCTCAAAGAAGGTCTGGGACCACGCAAGGAGCATCCGATTCCCTGGATGCATGTCTCACACATCACTGAAGTCATGCGTGACCGGCAGGCGCTGGCCATCGTCCGCGCGCTATGGACCCGCCGCGACGAACTCGCGCGCGAATACGACATCGCGCCGACCCTGCTACTGTCCGACAGCTCCATCATCGAAGTGGCGAAACGCAAACCACACAACGCTGCGCAATTCCGTTCGATTCGCTCCATCAACGAACGCGTGCGCATCCATACCGATTCCGAACAGGACAAGATGTTCGAACGGTACGCGCCGATTCAACGCAAAATCAAACCGAGCATGTGGAAGAACATCATCCAGGACGCGCTCGCCCTGCCGCCAAGCGAATGGCCGGACGTGGACGGCGGCGCCGCGCGGCGTCATGAATCGCAGTCCGCCTCGGCTCCCAAATCGATTCGCGTGTGGAAGGAACGGTATCCGGAACGTCTGCAAGTGCTCAACAGGGTGCGCAAGGCGGTCTCCCAGATAGCGGAGGACACGCGCACGCCTGTGGAAATCGTCATCAAACCGCAGTATTTGCGTAACCTGTGCTGGACGGACGAACCTCGTAAGCGTGACGTCGCGCGATTCCTCAGCGAACAGGGCGCACGCGACTGGCAGGTCTCCCTAGTTGCAGAGTCCGTAAGTCGCGCTATTATGTAGAGGTTGCCTAACGGCAGAAATATGAAGAACCGTATTTTTCAGGAGCGCAAGCGTGAAAATCAGCGTCAGGAATCTTGAGCCGACCAAGGTGAAGCTCACCGTCACCGTCGACCCGGAGGAGTTCAACCCGTATCTCGACGAGGCTCGCAAGGAAATCGCAAAGCAGGTCAACGTGCCTGGCTTCCGTAAGGGCCACGTGCCCGGCAAGATCATCGACCAGCGTATCGGCTTCGGTGCCGTCGCCGGCGAAGCTGTGAACAACGGCGTGCCGGAGCTGTATTCCAAGGCTCTCGAAACCAAGAAGATCCACCCGATGGCCCAGCCGGAGATCGACGTTCAGGACGTGCCGGAATCCGCCAAGGATGAGACCAAGCTGAAGTTCGTCGCCACCGTCGAGCGTCGCCCGGACATCGAACTGCCGGCTCTTGACGGCATGGAGATCGAGGTCGCCAAGGCCGAGGTCACCGATGAGGACATCAACAACCGTCTGGAAGCCCTGCGTCAGCGTTTCGGCACCCTCGTGAGCGTTGACCGTCCGGCCGCCAAGGGTGACTACGCCAACATCGACCTCAACGCCGAAATCGACGGCGAAACCGTCGACTCCCAGGAGGGCGTGAGCTACGAGCTCGGCTCCGCCACCATGCTCGACGGCCTGGATGAGGCCCTCGAAGGCCTGTCCGCCGGTGAGGAAACCAGCTTCGAAGGTACTCTCGAGGCCGGTAAGCACGAAGGCGAGAAGGCCCTGATCAAGGTCAAGGTCAATTCCGTCAAGGCCGAGGAACTGCCGGAACTCGATGACGACTTCGCTTCCGAAGCATCCGAGTTCGACACCCTCGACGAGCTGAAGGAAGACCTGAAGAAGGTCGCCGCTCAGGACGCCGAAGGCCGTCAGGCCACCGCCGCTCGTGACGCGTTCATCGCCAAGCTCGAGGATGGCCTCGAGATTCCGGTGCCGAAGGGCGTCAAGGCCGAAATGGTCGAGCAGCAGCTCAAGAACGTGACCGCGGATCCGTCCAAGGCCACCAAGGAGCAGAAGGCCGAAGCCGAAGAAACCGTGGAGAAGGAACTGCGCGACCAGATGGTGCTCGACGTGCTCGCCGAGACCATGGACGTCAAGGTCTCCCAGGGTGAGGTCTTCAACTTCCTCGCCTCCATCGCCCAGCAGTATGGCATGGATCCGAACGCCTTCATCCAGGCCATCATCCGCAACGGCCAGATCGGTTCCGCTGTGCAGGAAGTCGGCCGTTCCAAGGGCCTGCTCTCCGGCATGCGCGCCGTGACCTTCAAGTCCGAGGGCGAGACCCTGGACCTGAGCGCCTTCCTCGGTTCCGCAGCTGAAGACGAAGAGTCCGAGAGCGTCGAGGCTGCTTCCGCTGCCGCCGCCGTGGCTGACGAGCTCGCTTCCGACGAGAAGTGAGACCGATTGGCCGCCTGTGGGCGTTGTATTGACGCAGCACATGCGATAAAGGCTGGAATCCTAAGGGTTCCAGCCTTTTTCTATGATTCCTTTGCCTTGCTTTACACTGGAATACAGTGTGTGACTGGAGGAACAATGAATCAGGGATTCGCGGTGGTTGATTTCGAAACCACGGGATTGAGTCCGGCGAAAGGCGATCGGGCCATTGAGATCGGCTTGGTGCACGTGGCTCCGGACGGCACGCTCGAAGACGAGCATGAGACGCTGATTCATGTGGATCGCAGTGTCGGTGCCTCCTGGGTGCACCATATCACCGCGCGCGATCTGCTGCACGCGCCGGATTTCGAAGGCATCGCACATGAACTGCGTGACCTGCTTGCCGGCCGCGTGTTCGTGGCCCACAACGTGTCGTTCGACTCGCGGTTCCTGCTCGCCGAATACTCGCGCATGGGCGCCTCCATACCTGTTCATCAGAGCACTATGCTGTGCACGATGAAACTGTCGCGGTCACTGATTGGTCGCGGCAAGCTTTCCGACTGCTGCGACTACTTCGGCATCGCCAATGAGGATGCGCACAGCGCGTTGGGCGACGCGCATGCCACAGCGCTGCTGCTCGGACGGCTGCTGGAAGCCGATCCGAATTGGCCCGGCTTCCAGCGTCGTCTCGAATCGGCCGCGGATGCCGCGGAACAGTGGCCCACATTCGCCGCATTGCCGAAAGGGCAATGGCTGCCGCGTGGTACGCACGCCGCGGCGCACGCCAGCTGACCTTCAGACATTGGTCCAGCGGGGGAAGCGATTTCTAATATCCAAGCTCGGAACTTGCAGGAACTAGGACAGCAGGAATTTGATTTCGGCGAAGAATTCGCGGACCATGTTGTTCACCAGCATATCGGGCGGTGAACCGGCCGCGATGCCTTGGGCTTCGTCAAGTCCATTGTCATGCGCGATCTGCAATGCGCGGAACATGTGGAAGTCATTGGTGATGATGCCGACGGACGCGTTGTCTCCGGCAATGAGCTTCTTGCTGTTGACGATATTCTCCTGGGTGGTTTTCGACTTGGATTCCTGAAGGATGCGGCCTTCCTCAATGCCATGTGCCTTCAGATAATCGGCCATGCCCTGTGCCTCGGGGAATGGCTCGTTCGCGCCCTTGCCGCCGGAGACGATGCAGATGGTATCCGGACTGTTCCGCAGATAATCGGCCGCCGTGTCCAGACGATACCGCAAGGCCTTGCTGGGGCCGGACTTGCGCACCTGCGCGCCGAGCACCACCACATAATCGAGATGCTGGTCGCCCCGCGCATGCATGTTGCTGATGATGCACCCCTCCACCGTGCCGAATATGGCGATGCCGATGCACACCACGGCGATGATGACCCCTCGTATGATGCGGGGGAGCGCCACCCACCAATTGGCGGCGATTCCAACCGCGAGGAGGGCGAAAACGGCGGCGATGACCAGCCAGACCTTCCAGAAGCCGGTACCCGAATGTGTCTTCATCACGGCGAACGCGTAGAACGCCGACAGCAAAGCCAGCGCCATGCACAGAACGGTTCCTATTTGCCGTGCCATCGTCTTCATGCCAACCTCTTATCGTGTGGTGGTATACGCCGCTTGAAATCCATGGTCAAGCGTAAGCGGAATGGGGTTGCGGATTGTTGCGATGCGGACGATGTAGACGATTCTTTCGCAAATGTGACGTGTATGCTGCTGATGCGTTTCATATGCGAAACGCTGGCGGACATGGGAACATGGCGTCCGTATAATGGCGCGCGTCGCTCCTGCCCGGGCCGCGCAGGTCGAGGAGCGGCCCACGGCGACCGCCGCGATCTCCAACTCACGGTGCGCGGCATCGACCAAAAGGACTTCATCATGGCACGGCCATCCTCGCAACCATACCTCCACGACTCTTCGGCGCAAGCTTCGGAACAGGCTCCGCAGGCACGACCGACGGCATCGACCGCAACCAAGTGTGCGACACGCGGATCACTGCGATGGCGTGTGATCGACATTGCGGTCGGTGCGGCGGTCGGTGTGATGTCGGGTGTGATGTTCTGGGTGTTCGATGGCCTGTCCTATGGTCTGTTCCCGCTGCTGACCCTGATACTTCCCGGTTCGGCGGCGCTGTTGCATGCATTGTTCTACTTTCCCGCGACGCTGGGTTTGTTGATCGTGCGCAAGCCGGGCGCGTCCGCCTACGTGCTGTTGGTCGCCTCGTTCGTCGAAGTGGTGCTTGGTACGAAATACAGTGTGAGCCTGGTGGTGATCGCGCTTGTGCAGGCGCTTGCCGCCGAAGCGGTGTTCGCGGTGTTCCGCTACCGTCGTTGGACGCTTGGCGTCACGTTGCTGTCGGCCGTGGCAATCGGCATTGTATACAACTTCTACCTGTTGTTCTTCTATTACCAGGCGTTTTCGTTCTTCAGTCCGCGTGGACTCATCGGCATGGCATGCGAGTTGCTGAGCGCGGTCGTATTCGCCGGGTTCGGTTCGTGGGTCCTCTACCGAGCCTTGGCCAAGTCGGGAGTCCTCACCCGCTTCGCCTCCGGACGATGACGCATGCTCGGGGGAATTTACTTTGATTGGTCGGCGTGCCGGAATGTGAACCAGGCGAGGAGCTGCTGCTCGCTGACGGGCTCGAAATCCCACGCATCAAGCCCCACATTCACGCTGAGCGGATCGGTGCCGTCGGGAATGCCTTGATGCGTATGACCATAGAGCAGCCAACTTTCGGTGGTCGGCGCCACATCGGCGAACTTGTTCCAGTTTTCCGGCCAGTTGCCGTGTTCTTCGGCCAATGCCGAGAGCCTGGGGAAGTGGCTCATGCCTATGGTCTGCCGTGCGGTTGCGGCCGTCGGCTTGCCGGTTCCGTCGAGAACGGGAAGCTCCATGTCGATCTCACGGTAGTCGTCGATGGTCTCGAACACGTTCTCGTATAGCGCGTCATTGGAGCGGAGACGGAAGTTGCGGTCGTGGTTGCCGATGATCAGGTGCAGATGGCGGCAGTTGATGCGGCGTAGACAGTCGAGCGTGTGCTCGACGGTGCAACGGTAGGAGAGATCGCCGAGAATCCATAGCTCGTCATCACGCCCGACGGTCTCGTTGATGTTGCCGATGATGGTGTTCTCATGGCGTGTGATGTCGCAGATTGCTTTGAACGACGTCTGATTGTCGCGCACATATTGTTTGATCCACGTGTGCGCGGCGGCACGCCCCTGCGCCTGCCAGACATCACGGTATTCGGCGCGGAGCCTGCCATTGTTCAGGAATCCGCGCAGTGCGGTGACCAGAGGGTGGCCGAAATGCGTGTCCGAAGTGAAATAGCGCATGTGATTCCTTACGGTATGCGGTTGCTGGATGTTTTTATCAATGATAGAGCGCAACATCACGCGAATGACTCTCCCCAAAAACGCTTGTTGGCTTGTTTGTGGCACCGTTTGGCGATTATGGCGAGTATGAGCGTTGGAATTCCAACGCTCATGCTTCGGGTTTTGGCGTTCGGCTGCCACATTGCAAATTCTGTGAATCTAGAGTTTTAGTAATCCAGATATGGAATATTAGCAAAACATGTCAATAAGATATAAAATGATAAAAAATAGTGATTGGAGTGGCAATGGTAGTTCAGCTTGCGACACGTGTTGATGATGATCAGGCGGAAGAGTTCCGTGAAACGACAAAGAAGCTCGGTCTTTCCACGGCTGATGCGCTGCGTATGTTCGTCTCGTCCTTTAATGAATATCAGGGGTTCCCATACCAGGTACGAGTTCGACAGGTTGCGGAACCGTTCGAGAATGAACGGGAGGCTTCTGATTTCGCTAATGATTTGTCGATGAGGATGATCGCTGATGAGGAGGGGTGAGATCTGGACTGTGCTGGCTGATGGTTACGCGAGAAAGCCTCGGCCGGTTGTCGTTTGCAGAATGACGAAATCGAGGGTTTTGACTCTACCGTGGTATGCCTGATGATTTCTTTTACGTCGGATGATATGACTACCCGGGTTAAAGTTCCTCCTACTGCGCAGAATGGTTTGATTAAAATAAGTTGGGTGATGACGGAGAAGATTCTTGCAGTGCACACTTCGGCATTGGGCCAACGCATTGGAATTTTGGAAGATGATGTCATGCGCCAGGTGGAAAAGAAACTTGCACATGTTCTAGCTCTATGAAAGCGCTTGATGTGATTTCGCGGGTCGCTATGCCGCAGCAGATAGCGGAGATTGCTCGTCCTATCGCGCTGCGGCATCATGTCAATGAACTGTACCTGTTCGGTTCCATGGCTCGAGGGGAGGGGCATGCGGATTCGGATATCGATTTCATCTATCAGTTTGACGACACCGCCAATCCAATGATTGATGAGTGGGCTTTGCGTGATGATCTTGCATCGACTTTTGGTCGGGAGATCGACTTGGTGAAAAAACGATACATTACCACTGAACTGCAGGACAGACTGGCTGAAATGCAGCGTGTGATATTCGTCAATTCCATAACCTCCAATCCGATGTTCCGCATTATCTGAGGTGTGTCATATTTATCATTTTCTTCGATACTGGGCTTTCTCATGACAATGAGATTCGGGGAGCTGACAAATATTGGTCAGGTGGCTGTGTCTAATGCCACCGTTTAGGATGACATAATCCCCAGAAATAGTTATCATTCGACTCAGCTTGTTTTATAAGCATGGATGAATATGTGGAATTCTTTTTTATTCCATCGATTAAATCCATGAGAACAATAAGAGATTTCCAGACGGAGCGGTCTTCATAAGCATATGAGCCATAGCGCTCAGCTGTGGCATCAAGGACTGGGGGAGGAAGGACAATCTCCCTGTTCCAAAGACGGCAATGGTGCGAGCAAATGTTGCGTAGATACACCATGCTGTGAATGATTTGCGCAGCACGTTGACGATTTTTCCCTAGAGAAAGCGACTGATTGAGTTCGTCAACAGCTGTTGTGTTGGTATGCAATGAAATCATTTTTGAGAGAGTGTCAAAGGGCATCGCCTCGACCGCCGCCCATATGGGAATAGGCTCGTTGTTATTCCGATAATGGCGAATGCATACTTCGCTGGAACGTTCAAGCCATTTGTGAATGTTCTCAATTAGAACTTCTCTGGCTTCGATGCCATCGGAATATTTGATTGTCTTATATGAGCTGAGTTCCGTGTAGGAGTAGGCTCCTCCGTTTTGAGCAAGGTAGTAAGCGAAATGAGCCCGAAGCGTTTGTTCTAAGGATGATGTTCCACGAAGGATGAGTAGACGTAGCTGTTCATCCATTAAATAGGGGATCATGAAATCTCTAATGTGTGTTCCGTTTCGAAAGCGATTATTGCCATGGGAAGGATCAATCTGAAAGGCTCGGAAGTAGCCGGACAATCTGTAATAGTTGCAATCAAGAAGGACAGTACTGAAATCGGAGAATCCGGTGATATCCAAGCCTCGTTCTTCGACTAGAAGCGTCATCATCTCTTGTATTGTTTTTGGCTGCTTCGTCATGACTTATCCTTGCGTGGCTTGATAAAAAAAGAGCCTCCGGATTTGAGCATTGTTAAGAGGCTTGGAGGCTACTGTTATTATTCACACTAGCATAGTTGCTTCGATTGGTCGATTCTAGCGTGTCTTAGGGAACGTTCTACCGTCGTTATAGACAGAAGAGGCCCACCGCATTTCAGGACGTAAACGTAGCCTTGGGTGGGCGCTGATACACAGGACTGTATATCTTTAGGTAATTGAACATGCCGTACATGAACAGAAGTATGTAATCAAGATGTTGGTGCGTGAGAGTGCGCGAACGCGTTTTGACGGATTACTAACGTGGATGCAGATTCTATCCGGTGGAAACCCATCGCGCTCGCGGAGAAAACATGGCCCATGGTGAATGCGGGATCGCCCGCATGTTATCCATAACAAATAAAGGAGCAGATACCATGGGCATTAAGCACAGTGTGTCTTATCAGAGTGGAGAGAACATGGCTAAGAAAACCGACGAAGAGCTTTACGATGTGGCGATAACTATGATCGGAAGCGTTGCGAAGCTTCCGGTTATCAGGGTTGATAGGGAGGCGTTTCTGCGACAGCAATTCGCCGGTTCGGAATATCTCGATGAAATTCTGCAGCATGGCCCGCAACATGTATATACGGTGGAGTCGTTGCGAAGAAAAGCGGATGGGCTGATTAAGAAGTCGACGAATCAGACCACTCTTGCCGCCTTTGTGGCAGGAATTCCCGGCGGACCTGCCGCCGTTGCCGCTGGAAGTGCCGATGTGGCCCAATACTTTGGTTTCGCGATCAATCTGGCGCAGAAAATCGCCTATCTTTTTGGTGAGGATGATTTGTTCACCGACGAGTCGGAACTGAATGAAGGTGCCAAAGTCCGAGTCCTTGCGTATTTGGGTGTGATGCTCGGCGCGTCAGGTTCGGCGATGTTGGTGGGAAAGCTTGCCAGGGAAGTCGGCAAGAACATGGGCAAGAAGATCACACAACAGGCTTTGACGAAAACGACCTGGTATCCATTGCTCAAGAAGATCGGTGCATTGGTCGGCAAACAGGTGGTGAAGGAGTCGGTTGGGAAAGCCGTTGCTAAGGTTGTGCCCGTTGTCGGCGGCGCCATTTCCGGGGCGATAACCTATGCGACGTTCAAACCCATGGGTGGCCGATTGGCTGATGTGCTGGTACGCAATCTAAACGGTGAGTTCGATGAGACCGGCATGGAACTTCGACCGGAATTCAAGAAAGCCAATACCGCAGATGCTGACACGGAAGTCACGATTCATGAGATCGAGATAGACGACTGAAAAACGGTGGGTTGGGTGGCTAGCAGAGTAGTTGTCTGTTAGCCACCCAACCCATCAGCTTTGTCATCGACTCAAAGTGCTTCGCTATTCTTCAAACGCTTTGTCCACGAACTCAGCAAGTTTGCCTTCTTTCGCGAGCTGGGCGGAGTCAGACATTGCGAAGTGCGTGTGCAGCCCCTTACCCAATTCGTTGTCATATCCGAGGATGTAGTGGGTCGCGATTTGATAGATAATCTCGGTAGGCGCGATGCCATACACCTGGTGTTCGAGGATATGCGCCAGACGGATATGGTCATCCGGGAAGTAGCGGCGCATTGCCTTGCTGTTGTACAGGCGCTTGATGATTTCGGTGATATACATGCCCGATTTCATGTACAGGTCGGCGAACGTGTGCGTCGGATCGTCGAAGCAGCCGGGGTTCTCCTGCTCGAGCATGTCGATCATCTTCACCACGACTTTGCGCGGGGTGAAAATCTGGTTGGTCTTCTGGGGCGGCACATAGTCGAAAATGTCTTCCTTGTGGGACTCATCGAAATAGTCGGCGAGTCTGCTGCGCAGATGAATGAACTCCACAATCGAATCGTTGAAGACAACAGAGTCGAACAGGTGACCGTCGAAATGCTCCTTTTCTCCGGTTTCAGGGTCCGTCACATCTCCGCCGTCGCGCAGGAGTCTGAACTGATCTACGGTGATGCTGGTGACATCCTTGAACACGTAGTCCGGGATGATGCTGTCGAACGATTCAAGGGTGGTGTTCTCATCTCCGTAGGCCATCAGGAATGAAGGAATCGTGCGGGAGAAACCACGCAGATGGTCGCGGATGCCGTTTTCGATGCTGTTTTTCTGAGCTTCTTTCTTCGCGGTCTCGATCTCACGTACCACGGTTTCGCCGGCAGATTGGACCATTTCGCTGCGCGACTGCTTGAGATTATCGATAAGAGTCAGACGAGCGGTTTCAATCCGTTCGTCATGTGCCTGATTGATTTGCTCTTCCTCAGCTTGGCTCTTGGCGTTTTCGAGTGCTTGCGCACGGTCACGTTCGATGCGGTTCTTCTCGATGTTGTAGTCGCCGTACTCGCGGTTGATACGGTTATTCACATCGGCCTTGATCTTACGTTCGACCTTCTTCTGTTGGGAAGCCTTCATATCGGAGCCGTAGTTCTGCTTGGCGGCTTCGACCAACGGTTCGGCGACGCTGACGCCAACAGCTTTCTGGAGATCGGCAAGGAAATCCTCTTCGGGATTCTCCGGTTTCTCGGAGACAAGGGAGTCGATCACGGAATTAAGTTCGTTGTTGATATTGCCATACACTTTGTCCCCGAACAGATCCTTGGACTTGCCGATGACCTGTTCATCTGGGATGGACACTTCGCCGTTTTCGCCGAGATTGAGTTCATCGGCGGTTCCTGCTTTGACTCCGAGGTCTTCTCTCGGAGCCTTGTATGGTTCCAGCTGTTGCAGGGTCTCAATCACTTCGGCCGGAGCATGGAAGATGTTGCTGATGTTCTGGAACAGGAAATCGCACATGAAGCCGCGGCGCACAACCTCGCGTGAATGAATCTTGCGTGGGATGGAGAGCACTTGCTCAGCATCCAGCTCCACCATTTCGCCGTTTTCATCCTCACCGATCACAGGGAAGAAGTTCAGCAACCGGCGCACGTTTTGCTTACGCGAGTCGGTGTCACCGCCGCCACACGTGGTGCCGGAATACAGGTCGTTCGCGTATTCCTCGAACACGGTTAGCGAACGTGCCGGATCGAAATCGAACACGTACGCGTTTTCCTTGCGCTGGTATTTGCCGTTCCTACTGAACAAGCAAGGGTTTTGCGCGCGGAACGCGGCCTGCACATACAGTGCCGGGCTCTTCATGTTCGACAGCATGAGCACGCCCGTCCATTCAGGAACCGTCACGCCTGTGGTCAGCTGGCCGACTGACAAGGTGATGGTCTTCGTCTTGGCGTTTTCTCCGCCCTTCTCTGCCTTGGCGATAGCGTCGCGAACTTTGTCGAACGACTTCTCGTTTTCTTCGTCATCGTCGATCTTGCCGTCGCCGGCCGCAAGAATGATCTCGTAGTCCTTGAACACTTCGTGCTGCCGGAGCATTTTGGCAAGGGCACGGGCGGAATCCACACGGTTGAGCATCCAGAACGTGTGGCGTAGCTCATCGCGCAACTCTGGCGTGGAGAACGGGTATTTCTTCTGTGTGGTCAGAGCGTCGAGGAAACGCTTCACATCGTCATAGTGAACGAATCGCCCATCCTTTGTCTCGAAGAATTCGTTCAGATCGAATGCGTATTCGGTCTGTTCACCATCGATCTGCATGCCCTGCGCTACTTCGTTCTCGATGATGTCGGACATCTGGTAGGTGAACATGTTGAGTTTCGGCAGGTTCTCGTATGGGTTGCGCAGTTCCGGATCGTTCCAGTCCCTTTTGGCCTGCTGCTCGTCCGCATATGTCCAGTTGTAGATCGCGTTCTCGGGGAACTTGTCGTTCGCGATGGCCTTGAATGGCGTTCCCGACAGGTGCAGTGTGTTCCTGCGCTTGATATGGTCAAATGCCACGTCCGTCTTGTACGTGTCCACGCCTTCGTGCGCTTCATCGATGACGAGCAGGTCATATTCGTATTCCGCCACATACTTTAGCTTGTCGTAATGGCCGCCGAACTCGATGGAGCCCTTCAGATCCTGCAGACTGATGAACTCGACGGAGTTCGGAAGCTTGCCCTTGCTCGCAAGATGCAGGTATTCATCGTGGCTGATGCAATATGGTTTGCCAGCCAAAGCGTCCACACTGCTGATGAACCGCCAGCCGGAATCGGTGCCGACGAACTTGACATAGTCGTCATACCAGGAATTCGCAATCGCGGGACGATTCGTCACGACGAGAATGCGTTTCGCCTTACCGTCCTTTCCCGGCGTGGGAAGGCGCTTGCAGAGGTCATAGGTGGCAAGGGTCTTGCCGAAACGCGGCTTCGCGTTCCATAGGAATTCGCCTTGCTCGTGCAGCTGGAAATAGTCCAGGGTTTTGCTGACCGCAGCTTCCTGTTCTGCACGCAACTCATAATCGGAGGCTCCGAGGCCGTCAAGAATTCCATGATTCTCACGAAACTCATGGAATCTATCCTTCGCGTTAGGGGGATTAATCTCGAACCATTCGGTGCCGGGCTGATCATTGATGCCGAGATTGCGCAGATAGGTATGGAAATCGGTGTCATGAAACACTTCGCCAGTGTCCTCATAAGTGGCATTGCCATGCCATTCGAGTTTCGCGATGACATCTGCCGTATGAGTTTGTTGCGCAATACGGACGTTTACATCCTGCTCGGTATAACCGATTTTCGTCCAGCCGTCATGACGGCGGATTTCTGGAGTAGTGTATGCATAAATCTGGGGGAGTGCCGGTCGAGTGCTCTTGACCTTGCCTGTGATATCGGAAACGCTCATCAGTTCATCTCCTTGATCATATTGTTAATGAAGGCTATTTCTTCGGAGGTCAATTTATATTTCTTGAACAGCTCCTCGTCAGTCCATTGCTTGGTGAAATCTTGAGCGGGAACAAACACAAATGATGCCTTGCTGATATGCTGGGTCACCACCACTTGGGCAAGAAGAAACCGAACGAATTTTGTTTTCAAATATGCCATGTAATTGTCAGCTTCGGCTTCTGTGTCAAAGGCTCCAGCTACGAGATAAGTCTCAGTGCAAATTGACTTTGGTGGCAATTTCTCCGTAGTAGAGAGGATTCTGAATTGTCCGTTTTTATCGGGTTGCCCAGCGTGTTCGGCAGATAAATAGGAAATAATGATCTTCCACTTATCAATCATGTCAAACCCAGCGGTAACGTCTTCTTTACGGAATGGGCCAACGCCTTTGTTGTATCGTAATAGTAGTTCACCTTCTGTTGAAGGTTTTACATAGGTGCGCAAGCCAAAAGGTTTTTGCGTTGAGACAAAATCTGTAAGTGTTATTTCTTTTAGTGCAGTGGTTTTTTCAATAATGGATTCGGCTAGAGGATATCGAATGAAAGTGTCGAACATGTCCAATTTTCGCTGACATTTCGTAGTAATTCCGTTATGCGTGTTGGAATAGTGGCAGCCCCCCCCTCATAGCTTTTATCGCGTACAAAAATGCACACTCCACCTGCGATATCTGCGTCGGGGAATACGTCGAGCGAATTGGTGTAGTCGGCCAAGCGACGAATATGCGAGTCATTGAGCATTTCCTGACGGAATTGATCTAGGCCCTTTCCGCCTGAATACCACTTGGCCGGAATGATTAAGCTCAGCACAGAGGGGTCAAGCTCTTTGACAGCATCGATAAACTTGTTATAGACGGGAGTTGCACTGGCTCCCGCTCCGCCGTCCTCCATCTGATATGGAGGATTGCCGATTATATAGTCAAACTTCATTGTTCTGCTCCCTTCAACAGTTGGCTATATGATAACGAAGTTTTTGCTCTCCAGTCGTATAACCGGACAAATGCTGGTACGTCTTGCGAATTGGGTTCATCAAGCATGGTCAGCATGTCGAGCATGTCGAATTCGACCTTCTGCTCAGGCGGCTTACGGAATGGTATCGTCTCGGTCAGGCCATCCATCTGCCAGAGATTCCAGACGATTACATTCGCAATCTGCTTGAGATGCTTCTTGTCCGGGTCGGTGTCGAATCTGTTGCGGTAATGATCTACGAAGGTAAGCAACAGGTTTGCGCGTGCGATTAGCAGGCTGTCGCCTTGGAATTCGTAGCCGTATACGCTTTGGAATGCCCGCAATGTCCACTTCCACCACATCAGGTCATCTTCCGTGTGCTCATCTACGATACGTAGTTTGCGATCAAGCAGGCCAATGCGTTGACTGATGGGCAATATTGCTCCTGTAGCGGCGTCGTAGCGCGATACCAGGAACGGGGCTTCACCGCAGGTGATTTCCAATCGGCGGCTGTCCACATAGTCATGCCAGCCGTGCTTTTTCGTAGAGGGGAACGTGATTTTTCCCTCCGTAGGAATCCAGGAATGGTCTTCCTGCTCCGTATTGAACACGTGCTTTCTTCCGAACCATTCCTCATCAAGATTGTTGACCATCTGGTTCACCATCCATGATGGTGTGAATACTTCCGCTTTTGCCTTGGTACGACCACTCTGCTCATCCAGGCTCTTTTGCACGCGCGGCACAATGCATACGGTGGGGGTTTCGCCTGAAATCTGCTGGGCAAGTATGGGTGCTGTTTCCATGGCGGCTGGTTCGGCATTCACGTACGCGTCGGTCGCATAGATGATGTTCTGTTTTGTACTTTTGTCTTGCAGAAGGATACCCAGTACATTCTTCACCGGGTATGCATTGAAGTCAATGAGCTGAGCGTATTGGGCTTTGTCGTTGTCTGTCATGTCATCCTAGGGGGTAGATCACTCATTGCTTGTTCAAGTATATATGAGCATTCCAAAGTGGTGTGTTATTAGAGGCATGAGTGTTAGCCTTAGCTTCAAAAGAGTGGCTTTAGAGGAGACGACATGCCTTTATCCGAAAAAGAAATTATAGAGCGTCTGCCCGATTGGATTGCCGAGAAAAAGACAAGCTTTCTTTTCGGCTCGGGGACATCTTCTCCCGGAATGCCTTTGATGAGCAAGTTTCAAGACAAAGAAGATGGCCTCATAGATATAAATGGTCTAATGTACGAAATAATCAAGAGGAACAAGTTTCTGATAGGCGCTGAAATGAAGGAGAAACTCTCTGAAGAAGAATCAGAAGCTATTCTTGGCACGTTATCTACATATAAAAAATTTGTTGAAATTCTTCTTGACATGCTCGGTAATGTCAATTCGAGAGAGCGTCATAAAAATATCAATATTTTTACAACTAATTATGACTTATTCATCGAAAAAGCAGTTGATGATATTTATGAGAGTGGGTCAACTGCTCCTTTCATTTTTAATGATGGCGCGCGAGGCTACTTTAAGCGCTTATTAGATAATTCGAATTTTGATACTACTACTGCTTATAAAGGAAGATTTGATAATTATATAAATGAATTACCATCAATAAATCTTGCAAAGATTCATGGGTCGGTGAATTGGAAGAAACAATCCGAAGATGTGATTCAGGTTTGTGATCACGTTGTTAGGGATAACCCTCGGAAAAGAGAGACGGTTGAGCCTAACGGTCGCGAGCCAGAGTACACAACTCTTAAGAAGCATTATTATGAAATGCTGCGTTTTTTTGAATATGAAATGTCGGAAAACACGGGAAACGTTGGTAATGGTTCGTTGCTTTTAGTACATGGTTTTTCCTTCGGGGATAATCATATTGCTCATGCTTTAAAAAGGGCGCTGGAGAATAGAGAACTACTTGTCGTCATTGTGGCTTACGCAGACAGTGATGTCAAAATAATCAAAACGAATCTCGGAAATTTATCTAAGAGTACAAATTTATATTTTTTGCATCCAGGGAATTTTTCTTTTAGAGGAGAAGGATATAGTCGATTAGATTTCAATAACTTTAATAAAATTATTACTGGAAAACTGAAGTGCGCCTAAAAGGTGGGGAAGTTCATGAAGTTAGGTGAAAAAGAGCTCGGTGTTGTTGTGTCAGTTGATTCCGATGAAGCAACTGTGGGTATGTACAACGTGACCAATGGCGCTTCATATTTTATGGATGGTGAAGAGGTTAACGGTATAAAAGTTGGCGCTTATGCAATCCTTAAGCAGGGACGGAATCGTATTGTAGTAACGGTTTTATCGGAAAAGGTGCGTGATCAATTAAATACCATTAATTCAAAGGAATTCGATAATCGCTTTCATGCCCAGTCGATTCAGAGGATAGTGAAAGTCAAATCTCAAGGTGTGATAAAAGAAGGACATTTTTCCGTCACAAGTTCTACTGTTCCTATGGTAGGTAATGTTCTTGTTTCTGCATCTTCTGAGGATATTGCAGCTATTTTTTCGCGCGGTGTTGAGAAGGAGAAGTCTGTAACTATTGGCCGTTCGCTCATGGAAAATCAGCCGATTAGAATTCCGATTAACGATTTTTTTGCTTCACATATCGGTATTTTCGGCAATACGGGAAGCGGTAAATCAAATACTTTGCACAAACTTTATCTTGAACTATTCAATTCTCCGTATGGTAAGGCTGCTTTAAGGGAAAGTAGTTTTGCAGTTATTGATTTTAACGGTGAGTATGGAAGCAGAAAAGTATTTGGAAAGTGTCAGGTAAATGTTTTTGATGGTGCGGAACAAAAAATTTTGATTGACGAAAATATTTTCTTTAATATTAACGTATTAAAAATACTTGCTAAAGCTACCGAAAATACACAATCTCCATTTCTGTCCAGAACTTTGAAACAATGGGAGAAGTATAAGAAGAATATATGCTCTGATATGCAAATAGGACTTTTAAAAAAATGTTTGCAGCGTTGTGACATCGCGCTTGTGGAGGAGTGGCGTAGCGTAGCAAGAGACGTGCTGCAAGAAAATTCCGACGATAAAATTGATTGCATGAATGTACTTGAGACAGTTTCCTTATTCAAAGGAGATAGCTTGTCTTATTTAACTAATGATGGGACTGGATTTATTAATCAGGGGCGTTCTTTAGATGAGAAATCTTCTCTTAAAAAAAACGATAACTCTGGAAATTATGTGTCATGTATTCCATCTAGTGATTTGAAACTTGAAACTATAGGACAAAAATTAAAAGAAAAAGGCGAATCTCTTGATTTATTTGATTCTTTTTTGGTTTTCATAAAATTTCAAAAAATATATGATGCAATGTATAAGGGAATGCAGCTTGAATGGTTAAAACCCGTAGTGGGAAGGTTAGAGAGTCTTTTCTCTTCTGTTAAGAAATACGCTGTGATAAAAAACGCCACTGAATGTTATGCAAAAGGAATAAGCGTCTTTAATCTAAAAAATGTTGACATGGAATGCAAAGGAACATTTGCCTTATTGCTTTCGAAAATGTTTTATGAAAAGAAAAAATATGATCCAACCTGTGTTTCCTTTCATCTGATAATTGATGAAGCTCATAATATTCTCAATTCTTTCAAATCAACTCATTCCGATGTGTGGGAAGACTATCGTCTAACTACCTTTGAATCAATGATTAAAGAGGGAAGGAAGTATGGTTTTTTCCTTACGATTGCATCCCAACGTCCTGCAGATATTTCTCCGACAATTATGTCTCAGATTCATAATTACATTATTCATAAATTGGTAAACGACAAGGATTTGCAGATGTTGGAAAATACTATGCCAACTTTGGATGCTTTCTCTAAATCACGAATTCCCACTTTAGGAAAGGGCGAGGCAGTATTGACTGGACGTGCATTTGGAATGCCGTCGTTGATTAAAGTTGATTATGAGGAATATTCACGTCCTGATTCCGATGATGTTGATTTAGTCAAAGCGTGGAGTAATAGCTCTGAAGCGTCTGAGTGATGTTGATAGGTGGAACAGTTGCTGTGATACTTGCTTAATTTGCCGTATGGCGGAGCAAATTCACTGTGTAGTAAGTTTGTCTAGTGAATCAGATTTTTAGTGTGATCATTAGCTGTACTTTGGTTCGAAGGTGAAGAGGAAAGAAGTGCACCATGGACGCTGGCAAGAAAATCCTGCTGGACTTATTCACCGGTTCGCTTCGGTTCGTTGTACCGGTGTATCAGCGCAGATACTCATGGGGCGAGACGCAATGCCGGCAATTGTGGGCCGACATCGTAACGGTTGGCAGGCATCCTGAGAGAACGCATTTCACCGGATCGATCGTATGGATGCAGGAAGGTGGCATCGGTCCGGATGGTGTCAGCCGATGCCAGCTCATCGACGGCCAGCAGCGCCTTACCTCTGTGACCCTGCTGCTCATCGCACTGGCCGAATATGCCCGCGAACACCCTGAGAGCCTGCGATTCTCCGCAGACATGCTCATCGACCGTGGCTATCTTGTCGATAAGTACGCAACCGGCGAAGGCCGGTACAAGCTGACGCTTTCCGGTGATGATAGGGAAGTGCTGCGCAGCATGTGCGACCATGTGGTCGCCCCCGATCGCCCGAGCCATGCCGATACGGGTTCCCGGTTGGAAGCGAATCTTGATTTATTCCGTTCGCTGGTCGCGGCCATCGACGATGCGAACGTGGTATGGAACGGTCTGCAACGCCTTGAAGTCGTGTCCGTCACCCTGGATCAGGGGCGTGATGAACCTCAATTGGTGTTCGAATCGATGAATTCCACTGGGCTTGATCTTGAGACTTCAGACCTGGTGCGCAACTACATGCTCATGGGGTGCCCCATGGTCGAGCAGAACACCCTGTATGCCGATTACTGGCTGCCTATGGAGCGTACTCTCGGCAGTCTCTCATTCGACGCGTTCCTGCACGACTGGATGGTCGTCACGCTGCAGAAGCCCGTGCCCAAAGGCCGCGCCATGTATTCGGAGTTCAAACGTTTCGCAGCTAGCAGCTCCCTGCCGCGCATGGAACGCACGCGCGATCTTCTCGAGAACATGCTGGAATATGCCAGGTATTACGCCGCTATCAAGGGTATTGCGGCTGCCGGCAGCGGCGACATGAACGTGGATCGTCGGCTCGAATCGATCCAAAACCTGGACAGCACGGTTACGGATTCATTGGTTATGTACATGTTCGCTGCGTGGAAGCACCATCGCACAAACCGCGACGGACTGCTGCGCATGCTCACGGATCTTAAATCGTATCTGTTCCGCAGAATGATCTGCTCGGTGTCCAGCAACGGATTGAACAAACTCGTCCCATCTCTGATTGCCAAACTCGAATCAGCCGAACATGATTTGGCCGAAACCTTCGCCGCGCTGCTGCTCACCGAAACCGCCAAAGCCACGCGCATGCCCACAGACGAACAATTCAGGCAGGCGCTGCTCGGCGAGGATCTGTACCGCCCGGCTCCGCGGTGCAAATATCTGCTTGCCGGATTGGAAAACCACAACCACCCCAAGGATCCGCGATCCTTCAGCGAATACACCGTCGAACACATCATGCCGCAGAACGCCATGGCACATGCCGAATGGCGCAATATGCTCGCCGACCCCGACCGATTCCCACTGCTGGTGAACAGTTTGGGCAATCTGACATTGACCGCATACAACTCGGAACTTTCCGACGGAACATTCGAACAGAAGAAAAACCGCGCAATCGGCGGATACGATAGCGAATACCTATCCATTTCCGCGGAACTGCACGATGCTTCGCAATGGAATGAACAGGTAATCGCGCAGCGAGGCATCCGACTTGCCGATCTCGCATTGCAGGTGTGGGCATGCCCCACAGCGGGGAATGAGGTTATGCAGACTCTGCGCAATCGGAATGTGAACCAGGGGGAACGTGAACAGAATGCCGTTGATTTCGCTGATCTATGCAAGTGGGGCATTCTTGCAACTGGAGCCGTACTGGAAAGCCGGTATGCCGGCATAACCGCCACGGCTACCGTAACCGAAGACCATCGCATCCGCTTGGCCAATGGCGAGATATTCGACAGTCCATCCGGCGCGTTTCGCCGTGCCAGAATGCTCGAAACCGGCGAGGATAAGCAGGTCAACGGTTGGATAGTGTGGAAAGTCGCGGACGGCAGAACCTTGGACGAACTGCGGCAAGTCAGCGGCAATATCTCGCTGCGGCGCAGCTTCTGGAACGGCCTGTACGAATATGCTGCAACGCGGCCCGACTTTGTTGCTGTATACGGCGACCCATCCGGCCGCAAGACGAACAGCGACACGTGGACCAGCTTCGGCGTAGGCTCGGGTTTCTGCCACCCGGATGGGGCGTTGAATATTCGAGGCGGCTATATTACGGTCGACCTGTATTTCACCGACACGTTCCAGTACGCGAAACTCTACAGCATGAAGGATTCCGTTGAACGGATGCTGTCTGTTTTGGGCGAGGCAACTTGGGACGAGCCGGACGCAGACAAGAAGAACCGCCACCTTTGGGTACGGCATGATGTGGATTTCTCCGGCGACATGACGGATGCCTACCAGTGGATGACGGACGGACTGCTCGCCATGCGCAGCGTATACGATCTGCTGGTCTGATTACTCGATCTGCTACGTGTTCAGCACTGTATAGAATGAGCATGACCGTTCGAAAAGAGACCGCCATGAAATACGGGATGAGAAAACCCAGCTGGAAGAAGAGCCTGCCCGCGCGCACGAAGGGACGCGCCATCCGTGCGGTCAAGCGGGCGCTGATCCCCGGCTACGGCAAGAAGGGCATGGGGTGGCTGCATCCCAAGCGCAAGCTGTACAACGCCATCTACAAGAAGACCACGTTCAGCCTGTTCGACCTGTTCAAGTAGTCGGTAATCGGGTAATCGCTAGAACAAATCATCATGCGACCCGGTCCGTGTGAGCACGAGTTGCAGCTCCTGCTTCTCCACACGGTAAATGACGAGCCAGTCACCCTCGATGTGGATTTCGCGGTATCCCCCCCAGCTTCCGGTCAGCTGATGGTCGCGGTATTTTGTGCTGAGCAACTGTTTGTCTTGGGCCATGAGCGTGTCGATGGCCTGTCTAAGCTTATCGGGATTGTAATGCTTTTTAAGCAGAGCCTTGAAATCCTTTTTGAATTGCGTTGTGCGAAAAACCGACTTAAGCATCCAACAGATCCTTCATCAACGCATCCGTGCTGGTGAAGGATTCTCCGTCATGGGTTTCCGCTTGGCGGCGTGCCTCAATGCTGGACGGATTGTCCCTGGTGATCTTGAAAGGCATGCCGTTTTCGCGGATTGATTGGCGCAGAAAGATGTTGATTGCCGTTGACAGATCCATGCCCATATCGGCATACAGTTCCTTTGCCTCTCGCTTGATCGCTGGGTCCGTGCGGAAACTGATCGTCGCAGTGTCGCTCATAGTCGCTCCTCATCATATGCAGGTGACGGTTACAAGCAATTGTAGTGCGAATGTCATGCTGTTGTCTATACACGAGATCCCGCCATACGGGAGCACATTCCGTATGGCGTGATCTTCTATGTTCGTAATATCGCGTCTATGCTTCGGGAAAGGGTGATCAACGTTTTGGAATCCATGCTGGCAAGCGTTGCGGTCATTCCTGCAATGTGAATTGGAAGGGACCATCCGCCACGGAACCGACGCGCATGCGGGCGCCGAACCGGCCCTCACACACGGGGACATCGCCCGACTGCAACGCTTCATTGAAACGAATCCATATCAGATTCGCATGCTCATCATAGGCATCATGAGATACCAGCTGCGGCCTGCCGACCGCGGAACGCCGCAACGTGGTGAGCGGCTGTGGAATCGACAGAATCTCGCCGTGCATCTCCTGAACAGACAGTGACAGTCTGCCCTGCGGACCATCGAAACAGCGTAACGTGAGCACACGATGCGCCATCCGTGCAAGCGTTCCCTCATCATCATCAGGTTCCACTTCAATGGTCAGCACCAATCCGGGCCCGATCTGTGCCATGTCGAATGTCGGATCCGGTGTGCCCAACTCGTTCAATACGATGGCGCTCGCTTCGGTCACGCGTTGCAGGGAAACTTTCATAACGACCAAGTGTACGGCAGCGGATCGGACGACCGTCGCATGGAAAAAACGGCTGGACACCGGTAGATTGGGGTGTTATCTACCGGTGTCCAGCCGTTTTTTCACGAGTCGGATGGCGTCAGCTCTTTGCGTCGAACTTCTGCGCTTCCGGCACGGAGCCCAGCGATTCCTCGTTGTTGTTCCATTCGGTGGACCAGCCGTCCACGAACGCGCTTTGCACCTTGTCCCACTTGCCGGTGCCCTGTGCGTATTCGACCAGCGCGGAGGCGATGTCGTCCTGCCACTGCTGATCCGGAATGGTGAAGCTACGCACTTCGGTCTTGCCGTCATTGCTGTAGGCTCGGGCAGCCTCGGTCAGAGGATTGTCCGGCTGGTAGTCATCGGTGAACGTGGTGAACGGTACGGAGAATCCCATGTCCTTGGACAGGATCTTCTTGGCCTCGTTGTCGGTGATCATCCACTTGATGAAGTCGAGCGTGGCCTTCTTGTCCTTTTCGGAGGCGTTCTTGTTCACCGCCCAGCTCGCGTCATACACTCCTACGGGGCCGCAATCCTCCTCGCCCTTGATGCCCATGTAGTAGGGGAGCATGCCCAGGTCCTCATCGGCCACGTCATTGCCCTTGATCTGCGAATACGCCCACACGCCGTTCGGGTAGAACGCCACCTGGCCGAGCGCGAATTCGGAGGTCACGTCATCGTAGGTCTTGGAGCTCACCATGCTTGCCTCGGTCGGGCTGGTCTTGAGCTGCAGGTCGAACATGTCCTTGTAGTTCTTGAGATACGTGCCCTTGATGGTCTTCGAGAACGTGGTGTTCGCGTCCCGATACTCGTAGTAGAGCGGCAGACGCGTCATATGCGCAGCGAATCGGTACGTGTCGGAGGAATCCAAGCCCGGGGTGGTGAACGCGCCGTCGACGCCGAGGTCGTCCTTGTGCTGCTCGATGGATTCCGCCACCTGCTTCAAGGTCTTGTAGTCCTTGATGTCATCGGCGGACTTGATCACCGCGTAGCTCTTGGAGCAATAGTCCTTGATGATCTTCTTGTTGTAGATGATGCCGTACCATTCGGCGGCGTACGGCAGGGTGTACGAATTGCCGTCGATGGTGTACGAGTAAGCCTTGCCGGTATCGTTGAGCAGTTTGAACACGTCGGTGTCCTGCAGCGGTTCGACGTACTTCTGGTACTTGGCGAACTGGTCGAAGCCGGCGACGTTGAACATGGTTGGTGCGTTGTCCTTGGCCAATTCGGATTTCATGGTGGCGTCATACGTGCCGGCGGCTCCGGTCTGGATGTCCACCTGCACGCCGGTCTTCTTGGTGTATATGCTGGCCAGTTCCTTGTACTGGTCCACGACCTCGGCCTTGTTGTTCATGAAATACACGTGGCCCTTGCTGGAATCGGCGCTGCTGCCGCCGCAGGCCGCCAGCGATGTTCCCATGGCGAGCGTCGCCGCGATGGCGACGATTCGTGTGATGTTGCGGTTCATGATGTGCTCCTTTGCTTGGTTGTTGAATGCGAATTGCGGTTGATGGGGTCCGGTCAGCCGAGCGCGATCCACGCGGTGGTGTCCTGCGGCAGACGGCCGTCGTCGGTGAGGGGTCCGGAGACGAGCAGGATATCGCCTGCCGGCAGTTCGGCCGGTTCCGCACCGAAGTTGGTGACGCTGGCCCAGCCGTTGGCCCTACGGAAAGCGATGGTGCCGCCGGTGTGCCCCTCGGCGCCGTCCGGCTTGCCGGAGGACCGGTCGCAGTCGAGCCAGGTCAGGATCGTGTCGGCCGTCATCCATTCGTGACGCAGTCCGAGCGCCTTGCGGTATAGGTTGAGCATGGAGCCGGAGTCCGTGTCCTCCCTGTCTACGGCGTAGTCGGCGAACCATTGCGGTTGCGGAAGATGCGGCTTCTCGCACGGATCGCCCGCCTGGCTCGCGTCCACGCCGGCGCCTTCATGCTTGGTGGCGGGGGAGAAGCCGAAGGTCGGCGTCCCGGCCTTCCAAGGCAGCGGGACGCGGCAGCCGTCGCGGCCCTTTTCGATCTGGTCTCGGACGCGGTTGAACGCGGTCGGATCCTCCAACTCGTCCCACGGGATGTCGGCGACCTCTGGCAGGCCGAGCTCCTCACCCTGGTAGATATAAGCGGAACCTGGTAGCGCGAGCTCCATCAGGATGGCCGCACGCGCACGCTTCGTGCCGAGCTCGCGATCCTCATGGTAAGAGGTACCGTTGCGCAGCAGCCAATCCTTGGCAAGTTGGTGGTGGGCTGCAGCCGGCACCTGCGGCAGCCCATAGCGGCTGACGTGGCGGGGGATGTCGTGGTTGCTCATTACCCATGTGGAGGTGGAGCCGGAGCGTTCCGCAGCGGCGATGCCTTCTTCGATGGCGAGGTGCATGTCGTTGCGAATCCAGTCTTTCTTGGCGAATTCGAAGTTGAACACTTGGCCGAGTTCTTCGGGCGAGGCATACCGGTATTGATGCTCCGGAGGTACCCAGGCTTCGGCGACGGCGAATGCCGGCGGATCATACTCGTTGAACACCTTGCGCCATTCGCGATAGATGTCGTGCACTTCGTTCCTGTCATACAGCGGATGCGTGCCGTCGGCGCAATGCATCTCGCCTCCGATGATTTTGAAATCATCGAGATCGTCACGGTCGAGATCCTTAGCCAGGCCGTGCGCCACATCCACGCGGAAGCCGTCCGCTCCATGGTCGAGCCAGAAGTGCAAGGTCTTGATGAAATCGGCGCGCACGTCCGGATTCTTCCAATTCCAATCGGGCTGTTCGACGGTAAACATGTGCAGATACCATTGTCCGTCGGGCACTCGAGTCCAAGCGGATCCACCGAAGCTGGCAATCCAGTTGGTGGGTGGCTCGTCGCCGTTCGGTCCTTTGCCGTCACGGAAAATATAACGGTCTCGTTCCGGTGAGCCGGGGCCTGCGGCAAGCGCGGCCTTGAACCATTCATGCTGGTTGGACGAGTGGTTCGGTACGATGTCGACGACTATTTTGATGCCTGCCGCATGTGCGGTTTTGGTGAGATGGTCGAAGTCGTCCATGGTGCCGAGTTTCGGGTCGACGTTGCGGTAGTCGTCCACATCGTATCCGCCGTCTGCCAGTTGAGACGGATAGAACGGGCTGAGCCAGATGGCGTCCACGCCGAGTCTTTTTAGATATGGGATTTGTTGTGCGACTCCTGCGATGTCTCCGAGGCCCGACCCGGTTGTGTCTTTGAACGAACGCGGGTAGACCTGATAGACGACCGCCTGCTTCCACCAGAGTGATGGATCGTCAGCGATGTGCCGCTCGTTGGCTTCGTTGCTCATTGGGTTGTCTTCCTTCATTGGATGCATTGTGATTTTGTTATGGCTTTTTATGGAAGCGTTTTCACTAGTTCATTCTGTTGAGAACGCTCTGTTTTGACGATTAGAATCACTTCGTTCTCGTCTTCGTATTGCTTAAAATGATAGCGCTTTCATTCTGTGAATGCAATAATTGTTTTGTTATGGCGTGTCTGCTTGTGAAATCAACGATTCTGCTAATATGAAAGCGCTGGATAAACAATGGGAAACTGGAGTGGATATGGCACGAGCCACCATCGCCGAAGTAGCGGAACTGGCGGGAGTATCTCAGGCGACGGTTTCGCGGGCATTGCGAGGTGTTGGCAAGGTCGCTCCGAAAACGCGTGCCAAAGTTGAGGCAGCTGCGGACCGGTTGGGCTTTACCTTATCTAAAAGCGCATCGTCTTTGGCGTCCGGGAAAACCATGCGGGTTGTCCTGCTGTTTTCCGGCAAACTCAACGAATGGTTCAACGCCAACGTGTTGCAGGGCGTGTGCGAAGTGTTGGAACCGGAAGGCTACGACGTGTCGCCCACATTTGTCACAGGCAGACAGGAGACGGAGCGTTACTTCGCACAATTGCCTAAAAATCGCAATGCTGACGCGATCATCATTTCGTCGTTCCAACTCGACGAATCCGCACGTGAGAAACTGCGTGTCACCGATATGCCGACGGTCGGTGTGAACATTCCAGCCGAATCGTTCTGCGACGCAGCCATCGGTGTTGACAACTACGATGGCATGTCCAAGGCGGTGCGTCTGCTCAAATCGCTTGGACACCAGCGCATCGCTTTCGTCGTTGATTACATTCCCGACGACATGGTCTACAGCACCAGCCAGCGTATGGAAGCGTTCTTGGAAGCGGCTGAACAAAACGGTTACGACGATGAGTATGCCTACGTCATAACCGCGGACGAGCATGATGCGCCATTGTCGAAAGCGGACCTTGCTGCGCAACTGGTGGCGAAATTACTGTCATTGCCACACATGCCAACCGCCATCTGTGCCGAAACCGATCAAGTGGCAATCGCAGTCATCAAGGAACTCGGCAAGCAACAATTGCATGTTCCTGAAGATATCTCCGTCATAGGGTTCGATGATGCCGACATCGCACAGGCGGCGAATCTGACCACCGTTCGACAGAATCCGCTGGAAATGGGACGCAACGCCGCCCGTAAGACGTTGTCCCTTCTGCGTGGACAGACGCCAGACGCATCCTATGAATCGCAGGAGGCCACGCTGATGTTGCGTGACACCACCAGACGCGTGGCGACCGACCGTTCGTGACGGTTCTTCCGTATTCTCCGAACGGAATGAACGCAATATGGAAGGATATGGGCCCATGTAGCCTATGTGCCCTATGATGCGTTGAAGGAAACCGGTCTTCGGAAAACCGAGACGGTGGTCGAACCATACGAAGACATCGAAAGACATTCGGCAGGGCATGGGCAAAATCAACGAAAACAGCGCAAAGTCAACGAAAACGAAGAATGTGACGCCCGCGGTCACGCCATGGGGCAAGAACCGTGTGAAGAACACCGAAACAGGCAAGCACGTACTCATCATGCCGGGCATTGGATACACCGTAGACCGACCGCTGCTGTACTGGGCAGCGCAGGCGCTTGCGGCCAACGGATGGTTCGTGGACCGGCTCGACCTGAAACTGACGGAAAGCGTCGAGTTTCCGGAAATGATCGCCTGCATGGAACGCGTGGTCGACGAATGGCGCAAGGCGGCACTCGAACATGCTGCCGAATCGGGTGAGGAGCCGCATTTGCTGGTCGTCACCAAATCGCTCTCCACACTCTCATATCCGCATTCCGCAAAGCTAGGATTGCGCGTGGTGCTGCTCACCCCGGTACTCAATCCGCCGCCATTCGACAAGCACAAGTCGGTCATTCCCGCGCCGCTGCCGGGAACTGCCGGCAGCCCGATGCCGCTAATCTGCGCAGGTGACGCCGACCCATACTACGATGACGCCAAAGCGCATCTGCTCACCGACCATGTGCGCACGTATGCTGGTGCCAATCATTCCATCGAAGTGCCGGACGATTGGCAGACATCGCTCGACTATCTGAAACAGGTCACGCAGGCCATCGTCGACTACGCCGGCTGAAAAGAACGAGACGGAATATGCGCATCGTATTGCAGAAGGTCAGCGAAGGATCCGTCGACGTGGTCGACGAGACAAGCGGAGAAGTCGACACCACATTCGAACCACAGCATATAGGCATCGGCTATGTGCTGCTTGTCGGAGTGGAAGATACGGACGGAGCGAAACAAATCGACTGGCTCGCCCACAAAATCGCCAACCTGCGCGTTTTCGAAGACGAGAACGGCAAAATGAACCGTTCCATCCACGACGTGGACGGCAGCGTGCTGTCGATATCCCAGTTCACGCTGTATGCGGACGTACGCAAAGGCAACCGGCCAAGCTTCGTGAAAGCAGGCGCGCCCGACCATGCCGAACAGGTATGGAACGGATTCAACGACGCCCTGCGCGCGCAAGGACTCGAAGTAAAAGAAGGACGATTCGGCTCCCACATGCGCGTGCGGCTCGCCAACGACGGTCCGGTCACCATCATCCTTGGCACCGACGAACTCGGCGTCTGACCCAAAACCCAACGTGAAACCCTATATCCGACGATTGCCATAGGGTAAAACGCATGGGAATATGGAACGACCGCAAACTGATCGTCAACTGCCTGCCGTTGACCGAGGCCGAACGCGCGCAGTTCACACGCGCCGCAAAAGGCATGCCGCAGGAATTCGTCGGCGACCCGGCACAACGAGGCTCCATGAACTGGACCGCCGAAATACCGGACGAACTCAAAGCGTATGCAACCGCGGTCATCGGCAACATCACGCCCGAAACATGCGCGCAATGCCCCAGACTCGAATGGCTGCAGACCTGGAGTGCCGGCGTCGACAAATACCAGCGGCCTGGCGTGCTCCACCCCGGCTCCATGCTCACCAACGCCACCGGAGCCTACGGACAAAGCGTGTCCGAACACATGCTCGCCATGATGTGGGCCATCATGAAAAACCTGCACATCTACGCCGTCGGCAACCCGAACGCCGCATGGCAGGACGCCGGCCGCGTCATCAGCCCCGACGGCAAAACCGCGCTCATCATCGGCACCGGCGACATCGGATCGCATTTCGCACGCCTATGCAAGAGCGTCGGCATGTCGACCATCGGCATCCGCCGCAACCCCACCGTCGAAGCGCCGGGCATCGACCACATGGTCGGATTCGAATCGCTCGACGACGTGCTGCAATACGCCGACGTGATCGCCATGTGCGTGCCATCCACGCCATCCACACACCACCTGCTCAACGCGGAACGCATCGCAAAACTCAAAACCGACGCCATCGTCATCAACGCGGGCCGCGGTGACGCCATAGACACGCAGGCGCTCGCCGACGCGCTCGCCAACGGCATGATCCGCGGCGCTGGCCTCGACGTGACCGAACCGGAGCCGCTGCCGGCGGCATCGCCATTATGGAGCGAGCCGAAATGCCTGATCACCCCGCATGTGGCGGGCGGCAACCACTTGGAGTCCACCGAACGGCGCATCATCGCCATCGCATTGGGCAACGTGCGCTGCTACGCCAACGGGCAGCCTCTCAACAACCTCATGCCCCTCAAAGGCTGACGGTCGCGCGCGGGGGAGACCCGTATGATGGCAGTCGGGAAGGAAGGAAGGGGTATGACATTGAACAAATGGCGTCGTGCGACGGAATGGTTCATGACCGCATTGGCGTTGGTGTTTCTGTTCGCGTATTCGTGGGAAGTGCTGGCGAGGACGCACATCCTGTTGTGCGAAACGGTGATCAACATCATCTGGATGGCGTTCATCGTCGACTACGTCGTTTCGATTCTGCTGGCGAAGGACAAGAAAGCCTGGTTCAAAGAGAATCTGCTGATGCGATGGTGTCCATCGCCTTGCCCATCTTCAGACCATTGAGGCTGCTGCGATTGGTGGCGGTGCTCAACGTGCTCAACCGTACCGGTGGCATGGCGGTGCGTGGACGTATCACACTGTACACATGCTGCAGCGTGACACTGCTGATGTATATCGGCGCCCTTGCCGAATTGGATGTGGAACGTGGGGTTCCAGGCGCTTCCATCACCGATTTCGGCGAGGCGATATGGTGGTCGTTCGTGACCGTCACCACAGTCGGCTATGGCGATTTGTCTCCGGTGACATGGCAGGGAAGAAGCATCGCCATCGGGCTGATGATAACCGGCGTGGCCCTGATCGGCATCGTCACCGCGACACTGGCCTCATGGATAGTCGATCGTGTCCGTGACGAAACCGACAAGCGCGCGGACGAGGCGGAATCGGAAACGGAACAGTTGCGCCACAATGTGCGGGAACTGACGGACACCGTCAACCAGCTGCGTGACGACATCGCGCAGCTGCGCAGGTTATAGCGGTTCTCATGACTGCACTGCGGAAATACGGAAAGAGGCTGAGGCATAGGAAAAGCGCCGGATGAATAACCCGGCGCTTTTCCTATGCCTCACCGTCATACGTCTTACAACCGGAAAGGCGGAGACGCTGCATTGGATTTATTCGCAGGCGACTCCGTCATGGTCGCGATCCAGTTGCGAACGGTAGCCCGGCTGACCCTGGTAGATAGGCGCGGCGCCAGCGGCTCGTGCCGCGGTGCAGTTCTGGTAGTAGACGTCCTGCTGTGGCGCTGGCTGGGGCGCGGGAGCTGGAGCCGGAGCGGGTTCGGGCGCAGGTGCCTGTGTCGTTTGTTGAGTCTGCTGGGCCTGCTCAGCTGACTGTTCGGTTTGCGTCTGTTCGGTCTGCTCGGACTCGGTGGTCTTCTCGGCTGTGGAATCCTTGACCCCCGTGTAGTCGGGCACGGTTTGCGTCGGGCAGGAGGACAGCACCTTGGCCATGGCTTCCTTTTCGGCCTGCGTGACCCACAGTGAGTATTTGTGCTTCACGCCAATCTGACGCGCCACGTATTCGCAACGGAACCCCTTGTTGGACGGCAGCCACGTGGCCGCATCGCCATCGGACTTCTTCTGGTTGGCACGCCCCTGCACGGCCAGCAGATTGTACGGATCGTTCGCCAATGCGGTGCGGCGCTCCTCGCTGAGCTTCTGCGCGCCCTTCTGCCACGCATCGCTCAACGCCACCACATGGTCGATCTGCACCGCGGTGGAAGTCTTCTTGCCCTTCTTGAACTTGATGTCCTTGCCAGTGTATGGATCATGCAGTTTTCCGGACTTCACCACGCAATTGTGCGTACGCCACTTGTGCCTCACGCCGGTCAGATCGCGGTTGAGGATATCATTGCGGGTGTCGCAGCCGTTGTGGTCCACGTCGGCCCACGCCTTGCCGAATTGAGTGCGCTTGTACCCGGTTTTCGGCGCGCGGCCCTTGACCTCCAACGAATCCAACACCTCCGTGGCGGACGTGCCGGCCCCGGTGCCATCCGTCGGCTCGTCCGCATACGCCGAACCGACCGGCAGTCCGATGGCCAGACTCGCAGCCAGCAATCCGGACAAAACAACCATCATCGAACCATGACGACGCATGATACGCTCCTCACCCTAAAACCCCTCAAGTAGTACAAGAATATCCCCGGAACGAATTCGAATCGCTTATTTACGGCAGATTTTTCGGCATGCCGAAACCAGTATTTCGCATCCGTCAAGACGTATGGCAAGAATCGGCCGTATGACCAACAGCATCACAGCAATCAAACCGGAACGTCTCGCACAATACGCCAAAGACTTCAACGCCGACCGGGCCAACCTTGTGGCCGCCAACGCCGCGGTGTCCTCGGGCGTGCTCGAAGCCGCCACCGACTACAAAGGCCAGCGCGCGCTGCCACGCGACTTCTCCATCGAACTGAAACAGGGGTCCATCACCAACCAGCGCCGATCCGGCCGCTGCTGGATGTTCGCATCCCTCAACACCCTGCGTTACGAGCTCATGCACCAGTGGGGACTCGACGATTTCGAATTCTCCGAAACCTACCTGTTCTTCTGGGATGCGATGGAAAAATCCAACACGTATCTCGAAAACGTGTTCGCCACGCTCGACGAGCCGACCGACAGCCGCCTGTTCCAGGAGATCAACTACGGGCCGGCCGATGACGGCGGTTGGTGGCAGATGTTCGCCGCCCTTGTAGACAAGTATGGTCTCGTGCCGAAGAGCGCCTACCCGGAATCCGCCAATTCCAAGGACTCCGACGCGTTCAAACAATACCTCAACAGCAGGCTGCGCCAGTTTGCCGCCGACCTGCGCGAACGTTACGCAGCCGGCGCCACGGTCGATGAACTGCGCGCGGTCAAGGACGACGACATGTCCACCGTGTACCGCATGTGCGCCATCTCGTTGGGCGAGCCGCCGGAGAAGTTCGACTTCCTGGCCCGCGTGAGCGACGATGACAAGAAGGACGATAAGAAAAGCGGCGAAGACGAGGCCGACAAGCCGAAAACCGGCAAGGACGAGCGCAGACAGATTCGCGAAACCGGCATCACGCCGATGGAATTCTACAAGAAGTACGTGCCGGTGGACGTCGACGATTTGGTGACGTTGTGCAACGTGCCGATGGCGTCCCGTCCGTTCAACAAGCGTTACCGCATCCGCTACACCGCCAATGTGGCCGAAGCGGGGGATATGGAATTCGTCAACGTGCCGCTCGACGTGTTCAAAAAGGCCGCGGTCGACCAGATTAGCGCCGGACACCCGATCTGGTTCGCCTGCGACTGCACCCAGTTCTCGCTGCGTGCGGCTGGCTATTTCGACTGCGACAGCGTGCGCGTGGACCAGCTGTTCGGCACCGATTTCGACTTCGACAAGGCGCACGGCCTCGAATACGGCGACAGTCCAAGCAACCATGCCATGACCCTCACCGGCGTGAACCTTGACGAGCAAGGCAAGCCGAACCGCTGGAAAGTGGAGAACAGCTGGGGCAAAGACAACGGCGAAGACGGCTACTACGTGGCCTCCGACAAGTGGTTCGACCGCTATGTGACCGAAATCATCATCCGCAAGGAATACCTCGACGACGCCACCCGAGCGCTGCTCGAAACCGAGCCGGTGGAACTCGACCCATGGCAGCCGCTGACCAAACGCTGCCGCTGACGCAACACGGGCGATAACATGCCGCGGTCCGGATCGGGCCGCGGCTTTTGCTGTTCCATCGCGCTGGTATGGTTGCATGAGAACAAACGTACGAACGATGGGGGTTCAGGTGGCGGACACTCTGGCATGGCTTTCCGACGAGCTGCGCAGCGAATGCAGCCAGCCGGTACTGCAGCGCGCCCGCGGCATCGCCAACCAATGGCGTTCCAAAATGGAGGACCTGCATTGCCTGAACGACACCGCATCCAACCGCATCACCCTGTATGCCACCATACGGGGCACCACCTCACCCTCCAGCCGTTACGAAGTGCAAGCCACGCTTGATTTCGCCGACGAGCTGTTTCTGGCACGCTACTGCTCCTGCCCGGCATTCAGCGGTTCGCAGCGCGGCTACGGTTCCTACCGGACCTTCGACTACCACAACAGTCCGAAATACCGCAGCTTCGACGATGACGACGACTACGATTACGTCGACGACTACGACGATTTCGGCTCCGGCAGCACGTACGGCCACGTCAACGATGATGACGACTCGGCTTCCTCCACCAGCCGCCGGTATACCGGCATGTGCAAGCACGTAGCCGCCATGCTGCTGCTGTTCCTGCAACAGCCGGAACGATTCCGAGGATTCCACGCCGCAGCCGCAACACCCCGGGCCCTCGCCGACTACATGCGCTCCCTCGATGCGAAAAGCAACAACGCCGGCGAGAATGCCCAACTCGACGTGCTGAAACGAATCATCAACGCGAAAAGCCGATTGATCGAGGAACAACGTGGCGCCTCCGGACAGGGAGCCGCCAAACCGAAACGCAAATCAAGCGCGCCGGTCGACGTCAAACCGGGAAGCGTGTACCTCGAGCCCACGCTGATCAACGGCCATGACGCCCTGCGCCTGTCCCTGCGCATCGGATGCGGCGACGCCGACTATGCGCTCAAAAACATCTCAAGATTCGTGGCCGACATGCGGACGGGAACATACGAGTCATATGGCAAAAAACTCGCGTTCACCCACACTCCGGACATGCTCGACCCCTTCTCGCTGAAGCTATACCGCTTCCTACAGCAGGTGATCGCATCCAGAACGGCGGCCCAACTGCAAAACGGATACTATTACGGCGAAGCGGTACGCATCGACCGTGAACTCGTCCTCACCGATTGGGAGGCATGCGACCTGCTCGACCTGTTCCACGCCGTGACACAGGACGAATACAAGGAACACGAGTCGAAGGCCCGCGGTTTCCTGCGCACGTCGGACGGTGACGGGCTGAGACGATTGCTTATCGAGGATTTCCAACGCACCAAGAAATCCGGGCCAAGCCGCATCCACATGGCCAACGAAGGAGGCGAGCCGTTCGGCCTTGACATTGTCGAAGGCGACCCCACCTTCACGTTCAAGGCGTCCTACGTGCATGAGGGCACCGCGTCGGGCGTGCGCATCACATCGAACCAAAGCATCTCCGATGTCATCAACGGACGCAACGGCTTCTACGTTTTCAGCCGCGAACGTCCCGACGATTCCACGGCGACGGACAGGATAGGCATCGACGGGCTCTTCCGCTGCACCGATAAACTGCGCCCGGCATTGCAGGTGCTGCCTGACCTGTGTTCCGACGATCCGGACGGCGTGTTCATCGCCGAAAACGACTGGCCCATGTTCGCCCGAACCATCGTGCCGAAACTCACCGAAGCGGGCATCGGATTCGACATTCCGCAGGAAGTGACCGAAGCGGTGGGAACCGAATGCCGGATCGAATTCTATCTGGACCGCGATTTGTACGGCATCACCTGCGAAGCGGTGGCGAAATACGGCGACTTCACCTTCCAACTGGTGCCCACCGCCAAAGAACTGCGCGGCGTGATCAACCCCGATTCACGTTCGAAGGCCTCGCTGGTCAAACGTGACCTGTCACGGGAATCGTTCGCCGTGCAGGTGGTACGCCAGCTGTGCCCTACATGGAGCTCCATCGACGTGGCACGCGTCAAAGAAGAGGACGAGCAGGCTATCCTGCTCATGCTCACCGACGGCGTGCAGATCCTCAAATCGGTGGGCCAGGTCTTCTCCACGGCGGCATTCGATGGCATGATGCAGCCCAACCCGCCATCGGTGAAGGTCGGCTTGTCCATCGACTCGAACCTCGTTGAAATCTCACCGATCGCCGACGAGGTGCCGATGAACGAAGTCGGCGCGCTGCTTGACTCCTACCGCAGAAAACGCCGCTACCATCGGCTCAAAAACGGCACGTTCGTGGATTTGAAGGAAGCCGACCTGCATGAGCTCGACCAAGTGTCCACGGACCTCGACCTGAGTGAAAAACAGCTCGACTCCGGCATCATCAAAATCCCCGGATACCAAGCGTTCCTGCTGGACGCGCAGGTCGATGACGAGGACAAGAGCGCCTCGTTCGTGGACTATGTCAACGATGTGAAGATCGTCGATCCGAAACGTTATGAGGTGCCCGAACGGCTCAAAACCGTGCTCCGCCCATACCAGGTGGAGGGCTTCCAATGGCTGTCCACCCTGTGGGACAAGGGCTTCGGCGGCATCCTCGCCGACGAGATGGGCCTCGGCAAATCCGTGCAGCTGCTCTCGCTCATCGAAGCGCGCAAAGGAAACGGTCCGTCACTCATCGTCTGCCCGGCATCGCTCGTCTACAACTGGGCCGCGGAATGCGAGAAATTCGCGGGCGATCTGACGGTGGAGGTCATCGCCGGTACGAAAGCGCAGCGACGCAAGGCCATCGCGACGGTTGCCGCGCAATCGCAGGAGAACGACGGTGCTACGACGAATGGCACCACGACGTACGACGGCACCGACGTGGTGATCACCTCCTACGATCTGCTGCGTCGCGACGTGGACGATTACGCAGCCTGCCATTTCGCGCTGATGGCGCTCGACGAGGCGCAATACATCAAAAACCACGCCACAAAGGTAGCCAAATCGGTCAAACAGGTCACGGCCGACCATCGCTTCGCTCTGACCGGCACGCCAATCGAAAACCGGTTGAGCGAACTGTGGAGCATTTTCGACTTCCTCATGCCCGGACTGCTCGGCACCTATACGAAATTCCGCGAAAAATACGAGCAGCCGATCATGGCTCCCGGTCCGGAACATTCCGTCATGGCCGACAAACTGCAGGCATTGGTGGGACTGTTCATCAAACGCCGTCTGAAAAAAGACGTGCTCACCGACCTGCCCGACAAATTCGAGAACGTGCTCACCGTCAAACTGGAAGGAGAGCAGCGCAAACTGTACGCCGCACACGAACAGCGGCTACGCGCCACGCTCACCAAGGCGTCGGACGCCGACTTCAACACCAAGAAGATCCGCATCCTCGCCGAATTCACCTTGCTGCGCGAAATCTGCTGCGATCCAAGACTCGTATACGCCGACGCGAAGAACGCCTCCGCCAAACTCGACGCCATCGTCGAACTCGTGGCCACATGCATGGGCGAAGGCAAAAAGGTCCTCGTGTTCTCGCAATTCACCTCGTTCCTCGAACTCATCGGTACCAGACTCGCCGAACAAGGCGTGGAATACTACACCATCACCGGCGAGACGCCGAAGAAACGCCGTGTGGAACTGGTCGACGAATTCAACGGCAATGACGTGCCCGTATTCCTCATCTCGCTCAAAGCCGGCAACACGGGCCTGAACCTCGTGGGCGCATCCGTGGTGGTGCACGCCGATCCATGGTGGAACGCCGCCGCGCAGAACCAGGCAACCGACCGCGCGCACCGTATCGGCCAAACCCAGGACGTGAACGTATACCAGATCGTGGCCAAAGACACCATCGAGGAACGCATCCTGAAACTGCAGGAAAAGAAAAACAAGCTGGCGCGCCAATTCACCGACGGCACCGCATCCGGCGGCGTCGGCACGCTCAGCAAGGACGATCTGCTCGGCCTGCTGTCATAACATGCCCGCTGTCGCGGCGTGCGCAGACTGCGTTCCGAATCGCAAGACGAAAACGGAACGCAGGTTGCGCATATCGCATGGCGGGCGTATATATGGACAAGCAAGTTTCAGGGAAGGTGAAAATCCTTACTGGCGGTAACGGCACGACCGGCATTCATAACGGCCCCATACCGAAGCCCGCGACCCGCGAAAGCGGCTGATCCGGTGAGAATCCGGGGCCAACGGTTACAGTCCGGATGGAAGAAACGGAGCTCAACATGAGTGTATCCTCTCCTAGCAATACCTCCAATACCGCAGCTGATCAGGCCGCAGACAAACCGATGACCCGTCCGGACAACGCGCACTCCACAGGCGTCGCCGACTCCGGCCGCTGGTCCACCAAACGCATCGCCATGTACGCGCTGTTCGTGGCGCTGTCCATGGCCGTCAGCTTCATCGAATTCCCGATCATCCCAGGCGTGCAGTGGCTCAAATACGACCCATCCGGCATCGTCTGCCTCGTCGCGGGCTTCGCGTTCGGACCGGCCGCAGCCGTCATCGTCAGCGTGCTCGGCTTCGTGCCGCACCTGTTCACCAACCCATGGGGCACCCTGATGGCCGTGCTCGTGGCATTGGCCCTGTCCGTGCCGGCATCGCTCATCTACAAAAAGAACAAGACGCGCAAGGGCGCGCTGATCGGCATCATCGTCGGCGCTGTCGTGGCGCTCGCCGTCGCCATCGTCGGCAACATCATCGTTACGCCGTTCTACGCGCACATGACCACCGCGCAGGTCGTGGCGCTTATCGTGCCGGCGCTCCTGCCGTTCAACGCGTTGAAGTTCACCATCCACGGCGTGGTCACGTTCCTGATCTACAAGCCGATCTCCAACCTGCTGAACCGTTGAGCTTCGTTTGTTCCCATTGAAATGAACATGGAGGGACCGTCCGTATCCGCTGGAGGGTTCCTCCGTCTTGTTTTCCCCGAGAATTCCATACAGTGCTGGTGAAGGAAGATTTTATGGTTACGACCAATGCGCCGATCATAACGTTACGCGATGTGCGATTCACCTATGATGGCGGCGCGACATGGGCGCTTGACGGTGTGAGCCTTGACATCCGCCGTGGCGAACGCATCTGTCTGACCGGACCGAACGGTTCGGGCAAATCCACGCTGTCACGTGTCATCGCCGGACTGGTGGCTCCCGATGAGGGATATGTCGTATTGTCAGGCAATGTGGTGTTCGACGAGTCCGGCGCGCACGCCGACGAGTATCGAACCGCCCGTTGCGGCATAGGCGCGGTGTTCCAGCATCCCGAAGACCAAATCGTCACCACCGTCACCGAAGACGACGTGGCGTTCGGACCGGAGAATCTTGCGATTGAGCATGATGAGATCGGCCTGCGCATCTCCGGTTCGCTGGACGCCGTGGATATGAGCGACTATCGCGCTTCCGATCCGACGCGCATGAGCGGCGGTCAACAACAACGCATCGCCATCGCCGGCATGCTGGCGATGGATTCCGATGTGCTCGTGCTCGACGAGCCGACCGCCATGCTCGACCCGCAAGGGCGCGCCGACATCATGCGGGTGCTGGACGAACTCCAGGACCGCGGCACCACCATCATTCTCGTCACGCACCATGCGGACGAGTTGGAACATGCCGACCGTGTGATTCAGCTGGAAGCAGGCCACATCGTAGGCGATGGCCCCGCCGACGAGCGGCTTCGGATGCCGGTTCAATCGGTGGGCCTACCGAAACGCATTGATGATGAGCCCGCCGAAACGCTCATCGAAGCACGCGACATATCGTATCGTTACGTGGACGCCGAACGTGACGTGTTCAACCACCTGTCGTTCAGCATCGGCAAAGGCGAGACAGTGGCGTTGATGGGACGCAATGGCGCCGGCAAAACCACATTGGCGCGCATGCTGTGCGCGTTGGAGAAACCCACGACAGGCTCGATCGTCATCGACGGCATCGCCGTGGCCACTGCGAAGGCGAACGGCGGAACGAAGCCCCTCAATCGCAAAAACCGTACGAGGCTGCGCCGTACGGTCGGCTACGTCATGCAGCATCCGGAACGGCAACTGTTCGCCGACACCGTGGCCGAAGACGTCGCATACGGGCCTTCCAACCTGGGATTGGATACGTCCGAGGCGATGGAACGCGCCATGCAGGCCATGCGGCTGCTGCATATCGAACATCTGCGAGACCGTTCGCCGTTCGACCTGTCGGGCGGCCAGCAGCGACTGGTGGCGATCGCCGGCGTGATTGCATGCGAGCCGAAAGCGTTGATTCTGGACGAGCCGACCGCAGGTCTTGACGAGGAGGCCGCCGCACGCGTGCACGGGCTCATCCACGAGCTCAAATCACGCGGCGTGACCATACTGCTCATCTCGCATTCGCAGGATGAAGTGGACGAGCTTGCCGACCGTACCATCATGTTGAGCAAGCCGGCGAAACGTGCGGACTCTAAGGAATCCACGGAATCCACAGTGAAAGCCACCTGCGAAGCGGAACCGGATACGGAACCATCCGTGGACGCCGCCGGCTCGGACACCGCGACCGTGGGGGAGCGGCGGACCCTGTTGGAACGCCTCGATCTGCGCGTGGGCATGCTGTCCGCATTGGCGCTCATGTTCTCCGCGTTCGCCATCGGCTCATTCTGGCAATTGCTGCTTGCCGTGGTGTTCGCCGGCGTGATCGCCGCGGCCGGACGCATCAATGTAGGCCGATTGGCCGCTTCCGTGCGCGTGTTCCTGGCATTGTTCGTTTTCTGCGGCCTGCTGAACATCTTCTTCGTACGCACCGGCACCACGGTGGCGAGCCTCGGGCCGATTCCCATCACCGATGACGGCATCCGCATCGCCATACTCTACGCATGCCGGTTCGCCGTGGTCATCGTCATCGGAGCGATGTTCCTTGCCTCCACCACACCGACCGCCATGACCGACGCGTTCGAATCATTGCTGTCACCGTTCGCCAGATTCGGCCTGCACACGCAGGAGACGGCATTGGTGATGAGCCTCGCCCTGCGTTTCCTGCCGACGCTTGGCATGGAAACGAAAGCGATCATCGACGCGCAGTCGGCACGCGGTGGCAGCGTCGAAACAGGTTCGTTCGTAGTGCGCATCAAAGCGATGGTGGCGGTCGTCGTGCCGGTCTTCGCCGCAGCCATCCGTCACGCCGACAACTTGAGCCTCGCCTTGGACGCGCGCTGCTATGAGGAAGGTGCGACGCGCACGCATTGGCGTGTCATGCGCGTCACCGGCATGGACGTGGCCGTGGCGATCGTGGTGCTTGTCTATCTCGTCGCACTGGTCGTGCCGGGCGTGCTGTTATGACCGGTGCGTTGCGGGCGGATGGGCAAATACCGTCCTCACGCTAGGCTTGAGCGGGTATTTGTAGATAGGAATGGAACACATATGGCACTTACCAAAAAGCAGGTCAAGCAGCTGCGCGGCCTGGCCACCAAACTCAATCCGCTCATCCAGGTCGGCAAGAACGATCTGAGCGAAAACGCCGTCAAACAGGCGGACGAGACCATCGAGAAGCGCGAGCTCATCAAATGCTCCGTGCTCGACGGTTCCGGTCTGACCGCCAAGGAGGCCGGCGAAGGTCTCGCCGAACAGCTTGGCGCGGAACTCGTGCAGGTCATCGGCAACCGTTTCGTGCTCTACCGTCGTTCCCAGCGTGACGACGTGGAGCACATTCGTCTCGTGCGCGAATAGCGATCCGAACGTTATATGAAGCGGCCCGCCCTCCGAAACCAATCGGAAGGCGGGCCGCTTCATATGGAAATAAACAATCGGAAGAGAGCGTGCCGGAGAATCAGCTCTCCTGATCCCATTCGGGCTTCCACGTGTACTGCATGTCGTACGCGCTGGACCAGAACATGTACTCGTTCTCAACGCCGGTCACAAAAATATCGACCAGCTCCTGCTTACGTTTCTCGCTCACCTCGGCGGCGAGTTTCTCGATATGCTCGATCAGCCAAGCCGAACCCTGCCAGAACTCGTCGGTCTTGTACATGTCCACCCAGCTCTTGTACTGGTTCACATCGAGCGTGTCTGCGAATTCATGGGCAAGACGATATCCGTAATCCGCATACACCCAGGCGCAGGGGAGCACGGCCACGAGAATGTCGAGGATACCCTTGCCATAGGCGATGGAAAGGATGTTCGACGTGTACGCGCGGGCGAACGCCGACTGGCGCACGTTGTTCATCTGCTCGTCGGTGATGCCGTAGCTGGCCAGATACGTGCGGTGCACGGTCGACTCCACATTCAACGCGCCGTTCTGCACGTTGAGCATGAACGCCATGATCTCAGGATCGTCTGTTTTGGCCAGTCCCAAAGCATGCACTCTGGCGTAGTCGTTAAGATAACGGAAATCCTGCAGCAGATAGAACGCGAACTTCTCGCGCGGCAGAGTGCCTTCGCCCAGTTCGCGGATGAACGGCTGCCTGTAGCCTTCCTCCCATACGAGGTCGGCGGCTTTGCGCAGCCGCTGCGCGAATGGGGGAAGATTGGTTCGCGTGACGCCCTTCGAAGCGTCGAACGCGGAATCGGAATTGGTTACGGAAATCACATCAGCCATATGGCCATGCCTCCCTACGCTGGTGTCAACCATCAGGTTCAAAGGGTTCGGACGTCCACGCCCATCTCAATCCGTCATACGGATTCCCCTGCATACGCGGTTCATTATGGCAAACAAGTTCGTGCCGTGCAAGGTTCTGTCCATATTTGTCGCGGATTATGCCCGTGCTCGGCTCCATATCGAACATGGCCGATGTGTGGTTGAGGGCCGGTGCAAGAATGGAACGTATGACTGAAAAGCAAGTTGCGAAGAAGACCATCGAAAAGCTGGCTATCGTCGTGGTGACCTACAAGCGCCAGCAGCTGCTCGCCACCCTGTTCGAATCCATCGAGAAGCTTACCGTCGCCCCGTGGCGCATCATCGTCGTGGACAACGAGCACAGCGACAAGACCCATGGCATGGTCGAAGAATTCAGCGCCAAACTCACCGCGCAGTGGGGCACCACCGTGGCCGACCTGTCCGGCAACGAGAACCGCGTGGTCTACGCGCCGCAGACCGACAACCTCGGTGGTGCGGGCGGTTTCTCCGCAGGCGTGAAGAAGGCGTACGAGCTGGGTGCCGAATGGTTCTGGGTCATGGACGACGACGTCGCCGTCATGCCGGAAGGCATCGAGCGCTTGGCCAAGTGGACCGATCGGCACGACGTGATTCAGGGAAGCCGCTACGACTATGATGGCGGTCCGTTCTACTGGCAGTACGATTTCATCGTCCCGCTCGGCATTCCGAACCCGATCGCACCGGCTGCGTTCGGCCCGGCTGGCTATCGCGTGATGGACACGTTGTGCTTCGAAGGCGGCCTGTTCCGCCGCAACATCGTCGAGAAGATCGGTCTGCCCGACCCGCGTTTCTTCATCTATTGGGACGACACGATGTACGGCTATCGTGCCAGCAAGGTCACCAATCCGATCGTCGTGCCCGACGTGGTGCTGCGCCGTACGCGCGAGATCGGCAATTGGGACATCGCCGGCGTGCGCCAGCTCAACTCCACTTCCGACATGAACCGCTACCACATCATGCGCAACCGCGGCTACATGGCCCGATACTTCATGACGTACGGCGATTACCGTCCGCTGTTGTTCGGCCTGGGTACGGTGCTGACCGCGGTCAAGGAAGTGATTCGACTGACGATGGTGGACCGCGAGCATTTCAAGACCGGCATCGTTCAGATCGCCAAGGGATGGTGGGATTCGCGCAAGCTGCTGCATGATCCGGAATGGCAGCCGATGCCGCCGTTGAAGTAACACCGTGGCCCACGCGTTTCCCAACGCGCGGCGATCACGCGATTGACGATTCGTCCCACGTCGGAGCCTCTACCGACGTGGGACGAATCGTTTGCAAAACAGGCGATGAAATATTTACTCGGTTAAGTATTACAATTTATGCAATCGTTCTCACCATTTGTGCATGTCGCGCGCGATTTTGGGCATGTTTCGAGTTACCATAACACGTACCGGTTCGAATACACCCATAACATACCTTGATAGAGAGGTTGAAGATGATTGAGACTGCACAGGCATTCGGCGTTGACATTGGTGGCTCCGGCATTAAGGCCGCCCCGGTTAACCTCGAGAAGGGCGAGTTCGCCGAACCGCGTCTGAAGATCCTCACCCCGGAGGTGTCCACTCCGAAGGCCGTCGGCG
>ERZ773229.338-NODE-338-length-45139-cov-5.090498_pt1 | contig 45139 bp, 57 predicted proteins | sample MGYA00580992_ERZ773229 | MGnify/ENA primary metagenome ERZ773229 (study PRJEB29015, sample SAMEA2737795) | human gut metagenome | biome: human gut; feature: human-associated habitat; material: faeces | place: China | collected 2012 ... | reverse complement strand
GATGAACTGGAATTAGCAGAAGAAGCACTGGAAAATAAATACGGCATTGATGATTGATAATTGCCTATCTCCGAGTGAAAAACAAGTGATACAATGTAAAAAAATACGGGCTAATTCTGTTATTTAGAGCAAGCTCTTGTATAATAGAGTTTTTCATGCTACAACCAAGATGAAAAGATGAGACGCAGTCATTATGTTCGTCAATGCTAAACGCACCTGAATCCGACAGGTGCGTTTTCCATATATAAAAATTCGAGAAACCATATGAAACCATAAAGGCGATTTTATGCGGTTTCTGTGTTTTAGAACCATATGAAGCCATATAAAAAAATCAAATTGTTGTCTGTTTTGTTGTCTTATATCTCATCGATTGCTTTAACGATTTGCTGATCTTGTTTTTCCTTATACTCATCAATCAGATAGGCGTATGTTTTAGCGGTTATGGTCATGTCTTTATGGCCTAGGCGCTTGGATATTGCGTACAGGTCAACACCTTTGGAAAGCAGGTAGGCTACATGGCTATGACGCAAACTGTGGAAATGGTAGCCTGATTTATTGATGCCGGCCTTTTTTAAAAACGAACGCAAGCTTACATTAACACTCCGGCTGGCAGGCATGCCGTGGAGAGTTTTAAAGATCATGTCATGTCCGTTGTCCTTTAACTGCAGCAGCACATCAAGCAAATGCTTGTTGACCACGATTACACGGTTAGATGATTCAGTTTTGGGCGATTTAGCTTCATGAGTGACGGACGACCATGTTTTGGTTATGCTGATCGTCCGCTTGTCAAAATCGATGTCTGACCACTCAAGCGCCGCAATCTCGCCTAATCTCATACCGGTATAAATAGCGGTGTAAATCACGTAAGGGATAGGGCGCGTAGGCTTTAGGCTTTGCTCTATTGTTTGAGCCAGCTTTTTTATTTCTGCAATGGTTAGATACTCAACATCTCTTCTTTGATAACCGTAAATCATTTCTGTTTGCTGAGTAAAGTCCTTGACTATAACGTCATCCGCAATGGCCGACCGCACACACTCCTTAATTGGTGATGTAAAAATCCGTATGCTGTCTTTTGCGTAATGTTGACCAATTCGATTAAGGAATCGCTGATAATCGGTGCGTGTTATGTCTTGGATTTTAACTCCAGCAAAATTATCTTTGATCAAGTTGTGGACTGCACGATATTTGATCATTGTGCTAGCTTGCACCTTAGGCCTTTTATACGTGTCTACCCACTGATCATAATAGTCCAGAAACAGTGTATCTTGCTTGGCTTTCTTGACCCCGTCTATATCTTGCTCTATCGTAGCGGCATATCGTCTAGCCTCTAATTTTGTCGCAAAGCCTTGCTTGCTTGTTTGTCTTAGCTTCCCGTTTTCGTCACGTTGACTGATGGTTACTTTCCAACCACTCTTTAACTTTCTATAACTTGCCATGGCGTCCTTTCCGTTGTACAATGACAATACAACTTAATCTCATCAAACTTTTTATTAAAAGAGCCTATCCCTCGACCGAGTGGATAGGTTCTTTTTGCTTTATTGCACGTTGACTTTAAACTTAGCGGCCTTGTTAACTGAAATAAGCGGCTTGAACTGTAATTCAAAATCGCCCAGATTATCCGTACCAAAGCCGGTGGTTACGTCCATCTCTTTGCCAGCTGCTACCGAGTTAACCGTAGTCCCGCTGATCGGGTATGTATCCAACTTGTTATTGTCCGGACCGTACACATCTAAATCAGCACCGATCGGTAATTCATCCGAGCCTTCGTTCTTTACATGGTAAACAACTTTCAAGACGTTCTTGAACTGTTTATCGTTCATTTCGTTCCGTTCGTCGGTCTTTTCAACCGATTTGAGCGTATATACAACGTCACCAACTTTGACGGTATCGCCGACCTTGTAGAACTCAGTCTTCTTTGTGCTTGATTTCTTGGCTTTGGCGGTTGTCTTTTCAACCTTGGCACCGCCGTTGTCATTATCTCCACTGCCGCTACCTGCTACTGCACCGATGATGATAACCACAACAACAGCAATGATCCAGAAACAGCCCTTTTTGTAAAACGGCTTTTTTTCTACATACGTTTTGCCGTTTTCATCTGTAATTTTCTTTGACATATGATGTCCTCCTCTATATATAGTAAGTCCGCAGCTTTTAATGACAATCACTTTTGGTCTATGTATACAAAAAGTGTCTGCACCGTGTTATAATGACGGTACAGACGATACTTATTTACCCGTTATGGCTTTTGTCCCCTTGCCATGACGGGTATTTTTTTACAGTTCGATTGTTATACGAACTGCTTTGCCGACTATTTTAGCCGGTCTGTTTCCATTCAATACGATAGGCTCGTATTTAGGGTTGTCAGGCATTAGCAGCACTTGACCACTTACGTATTTAACACGTTTTAATGTTGCCTCATTAGTATCAAGCATTATCACTGCCGCTATTTCGTCATTTTCGACTTCCGGCTGGCTTCTAACCAGTACAAGCGAATTGTTAGGTATAGTCGGCATCATGCTATCGCCCTGAACCCTCAAATAGAAACATTTGCCATTGGGTAACTGATTAATCGGTTCCGTTACATACTCCGTAGCGTTTTCTTCGATTAAAAGCGGTTCTCCGCAAGCAATATGGCTTAGAACTGGAATTTGAACCGTTTTGTAGATTGGCTCTACAATAGTTTCAATTCTCTTTTCTTCTACTCCTCTTTTTTCGACCAGATCAGACTTGTTAACTTTAAAAATCTTGGCCATGGCTTCTATCCTATCAATACGTGGATAAGACTCGCCGTTTACCCATCCTGTAACAGACGAATAAGAAACGCCTAGCATTTCAGCTAACTTAGTCCTTGGTATGTCTAGTTTATTGAGATAGTAGCGAATGTTCTCCGCCATTATTTCTTTATTACCGAGGTTCGACATTTTATCACCTCCCCTCATGTCCTTAATTATAGCAAAGCAAACAACGTTTTTCAACAGTTAAACTAAAGAATTTAGCGGTTAAACTGTTAAAAAGAACTGAAAAAAGACAAAAAATAACAGTTTAACCGTTGACATGGCAATTAAACTGTTATACACTGAAAATGTCGAAAGGAGATGACAACATGAAAATGACGTTAAAAGCGTTGAGAATCCTTTACGGATTGACGCAAAAAGAAGCCGGCGAAATGGTCGGGGTAAGCGAGGCAAGGTGGCGTTCTTATGAGAACTGCAAGTCTTTTCCACAAGTGCCTGTCATCGAAAAAATCTCAGAAGTGTTTGGGATTAATTACGATGATATCATCTTTACCAGCTCTACTTTGCAACTTGATTGCAGAGAAAAAATTTGTGGTAAATAACAGTTTAACTGTTATTTTGTTCTTTGAAAACTGAATAAGGAGACGCTATGGAAGAGACAATCATTTTATTCCTTGCTGCTCATAACATGACAGCAGCCGAATTAGCCGACCGATACGAAGTCAGTCATGAAGAGCTGCTAAATGCATTGAGCGGCAGAAACAAGAACATGAAGTATGTTATCAGGCGAATAGCCACAGATATAGAAGGAGGGAGGCTAGCGCATGACGGAAACACAAAGAGCAATTACTATCACCATTGATGATGATTGCCTGCAACGGTTGATCAAGGAACGTCTTGATGAACTTGTCAATCAAGACATCACAGGCATCACGTGGTCATTGGATCAATTTAGGCGCTATTGTTGCGCCGGCAAGGCCAAAGATTGGGTTAAAGCTTTTATCTTTATCCCATTCGCCGAAGAAATTAGTTACGAAAACGGAGGATGGCTTATCAAGCCGCAGGGCAAAGGACGTTGCGCAATCATTTTTGCCAAGCAGGCAAAGCAATGGATGGAAGAAAACCATCACCGTATAAATTGGCGTGGAAGCTTGAAGAAATTGGAGGAAATTTAAATGAATGATAGCGAAAAAGAACCGGTAGTACCGGTACCGGCTGGTGTTTTGGCGGCACTTGAAGCGGTGTGCACGTTTGCGAATTGCAAGACGATTAACCACCACGAAATGTTGAAGATAATCTCCAATTGCGCCGAAGAAGTCGAAGAGGGATTGAGCGGTACTATCAGCGCATTATCGCTTTCGTATGTAATTTTCGAAACTGAAAAAACACACGGCGAAAAAGCAGCAAAAAAGGTGACGAGTGAAATTCTTGGAAGATTCCAAGGTGAGAAGAAAGAACTCGTTGCACGATTTGTCGCTGATACCATTGACGATTTTGAAAAAATGTATCGAGGTGATGAAAATGGACATCATTAAAAAATTCAAATTGCGCAAATTGAACAAAGAGCGTGAACGCTTGCTCAATGAGTTTACGGTCGAAGATATCACGGTGCAGGGCGTTTGGCCACTTGGAAAAAGCCTGAACAACGCCGTCAAAAGAGCATGTCTGATGGATGGCTTGGAAAACCTGGACGCAAAGATCAAAGCAATTGTGGAGGGATGATCATGGAAAGTGGAATTAAAGCAACGGAAGACGGATTGGAAATCAAGGCTGACAAAATCACATTGGAAGGCCCGGAAACGGAATACGTCACGTTAGCGGCGGTCGAATACGACCCTTACGAGGGCATGGATTGCGAAGGAAACGAAAAAGACAAGACGCTTGTCCGTTTGCCGACATTCTGTCATCAAGTTGGCGAAGACGACAAGATCACGTTCAGCGGAAAACGTGACGTGGACACGAGACCTGAAAGCGAACCGTGGAACGCTCCGGAAGAATGGATCTGGACGGGGTACGTGCTTGCCAAAGCCTCATACGAAGTCAGAGATCCTCACTTGCATATGCTGCTGTTAGGATTTGGCCAGAGCTTGACTAGTCTCCCAGTTGTCGAAACCAAAATTGAAGAAGTGAGAGTTGAATGCTAAATAAAAAACCGCCTTGAATAAGGCGGTAAAAAAATCTGGTTGCTTACATTATAGCACGAATTTAGGAGGAGAAACACATGAATGATTTAACGACACTGGAAAATTTATCAGTCAACTTCAAACCCGGCACGATTGATTTTCCGCAAGCAGAAGAACTGAAGAAACTAGTCGCTGACAAGCTTGATCAGACAAAAGGGCTGGTCGCCACAGACGAAAGCATTAAAGCGACTAAAGCATCACGTGCCGAGGTCAACAAGTTAAAAAAAGCGATTGGAGACGTTCGCAAAGAGTACAAAAGGGCCTGGAATGTGCCGTTTGAACTCTTTGAGACAACGCTCCGCGGCCTTGAGAAAGATTGTGATGAAGCGTCGCAAGAGCTCAAGTTGACCATTGATGGCTTTGAAGAAACGCAAAAAGAAGAACGCAAAGCCAAAGTGCAAGCGCTCATTGAAGAAATGGCGCCTAATTACGGTGTCAAAGTTGAAGATCTGCCTATCGCGGATAAATGGCTGCTCAAGTCAACTTCGCAAAAAACGATCACGCAAGAGATTGGTGAACAGATGAAGACGCTAGCCAATCTGTATAAGGAACGTGACGAGATCGTAAAGAAGTGCATGAAGAACGATCTTGCTCCGGCTCCATACATTGAGATGCACGAAAAGGGGACGTCGTATATCGACGTCTCAAACAAAATTGAAGCTGATTTAATCGCAAAAGAAGAAACAGCCGACCTTTTCAAGCAGGCAAAACAAGCCGAAGTAGCGGAACAAAAAGCCGCTATGGTGGATATCGGTGATGGGCGCTTGGTTGACGAAAACGGAGAGGTTAAGCAAGAACTGCAGCTTGTCACATTTACACTCAAAGGCACTAAAGAACAGCTCGACAATGTGGCTCGTTTCTGCATCACGAATGGTGTAAAAGTGGTCAAGGCAAGCGAGAGAGAGACGGTGATTGAATGAACTTTACCATCACAAATACCCGTAAAACGAAACCTATGAAGGTTGTGCTGTACGGGGTTGAGGGCATTGGGAAGACTACTTTTGTCAGTCATTTTCCCGATCCAATCTTTATCGACACGGAAGGATCAACAGGTTTCATTGACGCCAGAAAGCTCCCCGATCCCGATAGCTGGACGATGCTCCTTGAAGAAATTAATTTTATGGCGCAAAACCCACAAGGCAAAACACTGGTGATTGATACTGCCGATTGGGCAGAAGAGCTCGCCAAGCAGCACTTGATGGCCAAGCACCACTGGCAGGCAATCGACCAGACAGATTACGGCACGAGATACGTCGCTTTGTCAAACGAGATCATCCGGCTCTTAAGGGGGCTCGAAATGGTTAAAAATGCGGGCATGAACGTTGTTTTAACGGCTCATGCCGTGCAAAAGAAATTTGAATTGCCTGATCAAGTCGGCTCGTTTGATCGCTATGTCCTCAAACTGGAAAAGAGAGATGCAGCACTGATCAAGGAGTGGTGCGACATGCTCTTGTTTGCCAACTACAAAACAACCGTAGTAGCAAGCGGAAGCGGGTCGAAGAAGGCAACGGGTGGCCAACGTGTCATGTATACAACGCACATGCCCGCCTGGGATGCAAAAAACCGGCTCGGGTTGCCGGACGAATTGCCGTTTGAATACGGTGCAATCAAGGATAAATTCTTAGCGGCAACAACTGAAGGGGCACAAGCAAAACAGCAAACGAATGGTTTGCCGTGCGGCTATCCGTACGAGTATCCGCCAAGCGTGCCACAAAAAGTCGTTGAGCTTGCTTCCCAGTCGGGCTTAAACCCTAATAGCGTTATGACAATCATCTACAACGGCAAATTCATGCCTGAGGGAACACCAATCGAAGCAGTGCCTACCCAATTGTGGGAACACATCGCCGACAACTGGCAGGTGGCTTTGAGTTTAACTAAATAAGGAGGACTAACTTATGGAAAAATTGGATATTGAAGATTTGGCCGCAAACATCACAAAGTTTACGGTCGACAAGAACGGTAACGTACAGATTGCGCTTGAAGCATACAGCTCGGACGTTAATCTGGAAAATCTGAAAGCGTTGAAGGATCGAGACATCTTCGTAACGATCAAGTCATCGCAGACAGACCTTTTCAATCCGGAACAATAAACAGGAGGGCGACAACATGATGAACAACATGATGAACAACAATAACTTTAACAACAATAACTTTAACAACAGCGCAAACGCAATGGATAACGAATTCTTGGACTGGGATGGCTCATTCGTTGCGGAAGAATCACAATTTACAACGCTCAAAGACGGTGACTATCCGTTTGAAGTAACGAAAATTGAGCGCAAGATGTACGATGGGAATTCACAGAAGATCCCGAACGGCGCGCCTTACGCTGAAGTATCACTCCGTTTTAACGGCGGCGAACAAGGCAACACCACGGTAACTGAACGGCTTTATCTGCTCAAATCGCTTGCGTGGAAGTTAACCGAGTTCTTCGGATCAATCGGCCAGGCTCCAGTAGTTGGCCAACCGTTCAAGCCTAACTGGAATACGGTGGTCGGTTCGCATGGCGTTGCGACGCTGACTATCCACAAATACACGAGCCGTGACGGTCAAGAGCGTTCAAACAACCAAGTGAAGAAGTTCAAAAAAGGCGGTCAGCCACCGCAAGCGCCAGCGCAACCAACACAGCAACAGGCGCCGCAAGGATATCAGCAACCGGTGCAACAACAGCAGCAACCCATTCAACCGCAACAAGCACCAAATAACAATCCCTTTCCAGGGGCATTCTAAACGGGAAGAGAAAGAAGTGAAATAAATGGAAGAAGTGAAACTGAGACCGTACCAAGAGCGATCGAGGGAAGCGGTCGAGAAAGAATGGGAAGAAGGGCGCAAACGAACCCTGCTTGTCTTGCCGACCGGAACAGGCAAAACGGTAGTCTTTTCAAAAATCGTCGAAGATCAGGTCAAACTGGGCGACAGATGTCTGATCCTCGCTCACCGTGGAGAATTGCTTGAACAAGCAAGCGATAAGCTGCTCAAAGCTACAGGGCTCAAAACGGCAACCGAAAAGGCAGAAGAAACGTCGCTGCAGTCATACCGACGTGTGACAGTCGGCAGTGTACAGACCATGCAACGTGACAAGCGCCTGGACCAGTTCCCGCCAGACTGGTTCGACACGATCGTTGTTGACGAAGCTCACCACTGCATCAGCGAAGGCTATCAGAAAGTGCTGGGGCATTTTCCAAACGCGAAAGTATTGGGTGTTACGGCAACACCGGACAGGGGCGACATGAAGAACCTCGGCGAATATTTTGAAAGCATGGCATATGAATACAGCTTGAATGACGCAATCCGCGAAGGCTATTTATCGCCGATTAAAGCCTTGACCATACCACTTAAGGTTGACTTGAGCGAAGTCAAGCAACAAGCCGGAGATTTTTCGACAAATGATCTTGATACGGCGCTGGACCCGTATTTGGAGCAGATTGCAGATGAGATGGTCAAATATTGCAAGAACCGCAAAACAGTGGTGTTCCTGCCACTCGTCAAAACGTCACAAAAGTTCAGGGACATCTTGAACAAAAAAGGTTTGAAGGCTGCCGAGGTAAACGGGGCATCTGCTGACCGTGAAGAAGTGCTCAAGGATTTTGAAGAAGACAAGTACAACGTCTTATGCAATTCAATGTTGCTGACTGAAGGTTGGGACTGTCCAAGCGTTGATTGCGTGGTAGTCTTGCGCCCTACAAAAGTAAGAGGCTTGTATAGCCAGATGGTCGGACGCGGTACTCGATTAGCCACCGGCAAGAAAGAGCTGCTGCTGCTTGATTTCCTTTGGCACACCGAAAATATGGAGCTTTGCCATCCGGCTAACTTGATCTGCAAGAATGCAGAAACGGCCAAGAAGATGACCGAGAACCTGGAAGATGCCGCAGGGCAAGCGGTGGATATCGAAGACGCCGAAGAACAGGCGGAAAAAGATGTTGTCAGAGAACGTGAAAACGCACTGGCTGAAAAACTGGAAGCGTGCAAAAAACGCAAGCGAAAACTTGTTGACCCGCTCCAATTTGAGATGTCAATTCAGGCGGAAGATTTGAGCAGTTACGTGCCGACATTTGGTTGGGAAATGGGGCCTCCTACTAAAAAACAAAAAGCTGCATTGGAACGCTTAGGTATTCTGCCTGACGAAATCGAGAACGCAGGCAAGGCCAAGCTGATTCTTGATCGCCTGCACAAACGAGCCGTAACGGGGCTGACCACGCCTAAACAAATCCGGTGTCTGGAAAAATACGGGTTCAGACACGTAGGCAACTGGCAATTTAAAGAAGCAAGCGACATGATTACACGCATTGCAGCAAACGGCTGGAAAGTGCCGCACAAGGTCGATGCTCATACGTATCAGCCGTTAAGCATTGCAGCAACCGACCTTGATCAATATCTCGGCTGGGATGACATAATCCCGGTTTAAAAAGGTAGCACGGACGGACGGCGTTCATCGAGGTTCGATTCCCCGACCGTGCATTATCACACCAAAAGGAGGATAAAAATGAAAGAGTTTGACTTATTGCCGCTGCTCGACTACATCGACCCGGCAACGCTTGATTATACCGAGTGGGTGCAGGTCGGCATGGCTCTTAAACACGAAGGATATGATGAAACCGACTGGGACGCATGGTCGCAAAGAGATGGAGCCCGGTATCATGACGGCGAATGTGAGAAGAAGTGGCAGACATTTGACGATGAAGGCTCGATCGTAACAGGGGCAACAATAACTCAGATGGCCAAGAGCAACGGCTGGCAAGGAGGAATGAGGAAGGAAAATCAAGAAGCGTTTGGGTGGGATGATTCGTTTGAAGCGGAGGAACGCTTTAACCCGACGATTGATAAGGACTATAAACTTATCGACACTGCATACATGAGCGGCGAGGAAATCAAGCCACCGGTGAATTGGAACCCGGCGCAACAGATTACCGAGTTCTTAAATGCGGTATTTGATCCTGGAGACATCGTTGGGTTTGTTACCACCGCCTATGAACACGAAAAAGACGGACACGTTAAATATGTACCCGGTGGTCAAGGAATTTACACGAAAACAGCAGGAGACATCACGGATGCTCTCAGAAGAAACGGCGGAGACGTCGGAGCTATCATGGGGGATCCGGATAAAAACGCCGGAGCATGGATCAGGCTCAATCCGCTTGACGGAAACGGGGTCAAGAATGACAACGTGGCGGAATTTAAGTATGCGTTGGTTGAATCGGACTCAATCCCCGTTCAGTTGCAACACGAAATTTACCGCAAGCTCGAGTTGCCGATTGCAGCACTGACTTTTACGGGTGGGAAATCGCTCCATGCAATCGTCAAGGTGGATGCAAAAAATTATCCACAGTACAAGGAACGGGTCGATTATCTGTATGACATCATGCAGAAGAACGGACTCAAGATCGATAAGCAAAACAAGAACCCGTCACGTTTAACCCGATTGCCCGGCTTTGACCGAGGAGACAAGAAACAGTTTCTTGTAGCAACGAATATCGGCAAAGCAAACTGGGATGAATGGCAAGAATATGTTGAAGATTTGAATGACAATTTGCCAGACATCGAAAACCTCGAAGGGTTGTTTGACAAGCCGATCGAGCTTGCTCCGGAGCTTATTCAGGGCGTGCTGAGACAGGGGCATAAAATGCTGATTGCCGGTCCTTCAAAAGCAGGCAAAAGCTTCTTGCTGATCAACCTTGTCTTATCAATTGCAAACGGCAAAGAATGGTTAGGTTTTAAATGCACTCAAGGCAAAGTTCTATACGTCAATTTGGAACTTGACGGACGGTCAGCAAAACAGCGTTTTGTAGACATTTGCAACGCGTTAGGGTATGACCACCGGAATATTACCAACGTGGATATCTGGAACTTGCGCGGCAAGACGAGCCCTATGGATAAATTAGCACCGAAGCTCATCAGACGAGCGAAAGACGCCAACTACATTGCGATCGTGATCGATCCGATTTACAAAGTGCTGACAGGAGACGAAAACAACGCTCATGACATGGCGGACTTCGTGAATCAGTTCGACCGGATAGCCACCGAGCTAGATTGTGCGGTCATTTACGCTCACCACCATTCAAAAGGTGCGCAGGGGGGCAAGTCGTCAATCGACCGTTCGTCAGGATCCGGTGTTTTTGCCCGTGACCCTGACGCAATCCTTGACCTGATTCAACTGCCTATTGATGAGGCAAGGTATGACGCGTTGGAAAATCGAGTTTCCTGCCGAACGTTTTATCAGACAATCGCCAAATACCGTCCCGACTATCTCAAACAGATCAACGAAAGCGACATGTTAGACAAGCAGCGCATGGGGCATCATGTCATGGTATCCATCAACAGGGCGATTCCAAATTATGAAGACGTGCTCAAAGAAAACTCTCAGCGCATGCATCAAGCGGTAGACAACGCACGCAACGAAACAGCATGGCGAGTTGAGGGCACTCTTCGTGAATTCCCGAAGTTCAAACCGGTTAACGTCTGGTTCGAGTATCCGGTACACACGATCGATACAAGCCTTGATGATATCGAGTTGGAAACGGCGGGGAACAACAGTTGGAAACAGTCGGTCAAAAAATCTAACGAGAGAAAAGCGCAAAAATCACAGTTTGAATTGGAAGAAGCATTTAACATTTTAAGCGAAGATGGCGGACCAATTGAGATTACCGCAGTGGCTGATTACTTGGAAATTCAAAAGCCGAACGTATACCGTTGCATAAAAAAGAGTGAAAAATTTGAAGCGTCCGATGGAATGATGTTCAAAAAAGAGGGTGAAGATAATTTAGATTGATTCTAAGATTAGAGAACTTTTAATATTTTTTTAATTGTTGTATCAAGCTTTATCACACCGTATCAAGCTATTAGAGTGATATCGTATCAAGCTATTATCACTCTTGAGTGTGATAATGTTTAGAAATGCTTCTATCTCTAGCCTCGTATCACTCTATCCTGAAAGGAGAGTGATACGGCTAGGAAGAAGAGGGTGTGATACGGTGGAAAATTAAAAAAATTTTCAAAAGGTGTGATACAACACTGAACGTATGTTTGTGTAGGCGTTCGAGAAAATGAATTTTAATTTTTAAGAAGGCAACAGCCCAGTCTTGAGGGTGGTCAGTTGAAGGAATGAAAGAAGACGAAAGGTATACCAATTTTAGGGGGTGGTCAGATGGACTGGAAGGAATTTTTCGCAGATCTGGAAAAGTGGATGCAGGCAAGCAACGTCATGGTGCAACGATACGGAGGTCTGAACGAGAATTATTTTGAATGGTTAGTGCAGACGCTGAACGTTATTTACGAGAGATATCCAAGTGCACTAGCCAGACGTTTTCTGTTTGACATTATGGAAGCTCAGGAAGAGCAGTTGAAGGAGGTGGTCAAATGAAATTCAAGAAAGTCAACGGCGGTTGCCTGGTGTTAATCGCATTAAGCATTTGGTTTGGTTCCATCTGGCTCTTGTGTCGGTGGTTGGTAGGGGGATGAAAGTTTTAAACTGACGCACAAATCAGAATCACACGCAGAAAAGGAGGAAGAAAAGAATGTTTAAAATCACATGCAGTGCATACTGCATTGCTCCCCGCAACCAGCTTGAAGAGCACCACTTGGAATTCGAGCCGCACTATTTGAACGGCAAAGACGGGTTTATCGATGCCGTAAAAATTAAAGTGCGGGCCCTTTCCGCAACTAAAAACGGAATTATCAACGCCTGGACCAAGCATAACAGAACCGTGGTTCCTGATATTTCTGTCGATGTTGATGATATGCTTGCAATCGAACTGATTAAGGAGGAAGAGGAATGAAGTATAAAATTGCGTGCAGAACATATAGGGACTGGAACGAATGTCCTACACTTTGTGAATCTTATCTAGAAATTGAAGCACGGTTTTTTAAAATCGAAAACGGTTTTGTTGCCGCCTGGTTTGAAGACAACGAAAGCCGAATCCCCGATATTTACATTAACGCCAACGACGTGCTTACGATTGAGCGGATTGGAGAGGAAAAGGAATGAAAAAAGAAGTAGAAGTTAAAACAACAATTGGCGAATTAGTGGGTTATTTTGACGGATTTTATCTTATTGACAAAGGGGAGGAAGGAACTTGGCTGACCGAAGAGGAGTACGAAACGGTGAAGTACCCTGAGCTAAATCCGCTTGAGGCAAGGCAGTATGAGATACTGATGCACAAAAGAGATAAGGTTGAGGCACTGATCAAGCTGATGTATGACGTTATCGGATTTGACGAAGAAAACTTCAAACCGTTTCCTTGCGAAGCGGCTAAAGAACAGTACTACCGTTTAGTAGAAGCAATCGTTAAAGGGGGTTGCAATAAGTGGTGAGAGTGCAGGCGCAGTCACATTTCGCGAAGAAAGTGGAGCTTGACGGGTACCACTTCGATTCACAAAAAGAAGCGGCATTCTATGAGCGATACATTAAGCCGAGCGGCTACAAATTTGAATGTCAAAAGAATTTCGTTTTGATGGATAAATACGAAGGCTTAGGCGTGGTCAATTTAAAGAGGACAGCGTACAAAGCCGACTTCGTGATCTATAACGAGGACGGGAGCATAAAGCATGTGTACGATGTCAAGAACGGGTTCTCCGATTACGCAATCGACAAAAGAGCCAAGCTCAAGTTTGCCATGTTTGCCCGCTTGTATGGTCTGCCAGTTGAAGTGGTGGTCATCAGGACGCATGATTTTAAAGTCACCATGACGGGAGCGACTAAGAAGCTGGAGCCTGTGATCAAAACTGATGTGAGTTACGATTGGCAAGACATCATCAAAACGTCTTAGAAAAGGAGTGGTGATTACGTGAACATTACTAGAGCGGTAAATATGATTCTTAAACGATATCCCGATTATGGTTATGACATTTTCTTAGACTTGAACGAAATCAAGGACGATGATCTGCAGGAAGCGGTACGGTTTATCGCAGGCATGAGAAGACGCTGCCGTACAGAAACTAAACGCGTCAGAAAAATCAATCGAGAAACGCTTAAGGATATGATTAAAAAAGGTTACACCTACAAGGGCATTGCCAGAGAAACGGGGCTGACAGAATCAACTGTCAAAATGAAAGTCCGGGACTATGGTTTTAAAAAGCTTTATCATCAAATGCGTCCTTATGGCATAAGAGCTAGTGTGCACATGATTTGTCTGAACATCGAAACGGGCGAACAGAAAATTTTTAGTTCTATGAATAAAGCGGAAAAAGCTTTTTGGTTCAGAGAAGGCTACCTTAGGGACAAGACCAAGGGCGGCAAGTGCTATATAGAGAATGGTTGGGAGTTCAGGCGGGGTGATTGAATGCTGCTCACGGATTACTTTTTAAAGGAAATCGAAACGTATAAAAAAGGCCAGGTCAGACAGGTCACTTACGACAAGTACCGCTCAAACGGGCGATTTTTGATCGAAAACTTTTCTGATATGGTTTTATCCAAAATGACTGCAGACGATTACCAGCAAATTCTGAACAAGTACGCAGAAACGCATGAGAAATCAACTACTATCGATTTTCACCACCAGCTAGCGTGGGCACTTAAACGGGCCTACAACGCAGACGGCATCTTAAAACGTGACGTAACTTTTGACGCTAAAATTCCAAGGGGAAAGCCTCCGGGCGTCAAAAAGCCAAAATTTATGGAAATCGAAGACATGAAAAAGCTGATCCAGGAACTCAAACATGAAAACACGGCCGAAGCAAACTTCTTCTTGATCTTGCTGAAAACCGGTTTGAGATTTGCTGAAGCGCTGGGCATCACGCTTAACGATGTTGACTTTGACAAAAAGACGGTCACTATCAACAAAACCCTTGATTATAAAAAACACCGGGAAGGGACGAGGTCTTTTGTACCAACCAAAAATAAATATTCAGTCAGAACGATCATTGTAGATGATGCGGTTTTGTACATGCTGTGGAAAAATGCAAAGGGCGCTGATCCGGACGAAAGCATTTTTTTCAAAATTAAAGGCTTCCAGTTCAACTCGACGCTTAACAACAAGCTTAAGAGGGCCTGTCGAAAAGCGGGAGTGCCTGAAATTACGCTGCACAGCCTGAGGCATGAGCATGCGACATATTTAGTGTCGCAAGGGATTAGCAGCATGGCGGTAGCTGAACGGTTGGGACATGCAGATGATTCTGTTACAAGAGCCGTGTATATCCATCGATTAGAAACGGAAAAGGCGCGGGATAACGAAGAAATAGCGCAGAAAATTGCGAGTTTATGAGGTGGATAATGGTTAAATTTGATGTTAAAACTGTAAACAACTTGTTGGGGATCGACGACGCATTTAAGGCGCCGGGCAGATTGATGGAGATTTTGTCAGAAAGAGAAGAACGCGAGAAGCTATTTAGAAATTTTCTAAAAATCGACACTAATCTAGAGTATGATTGGTTTCATGAGTATTTTGAAACTGAACAGGCCGAAAGAAAGTCTAAAAAGCAGGATTTTACGCCTAATACGGTCGCTAAGTTGGCCAATTCGATTGTTTCTGAACCGGGGCAGACCGATTATTATGAGATGGCGGCAGGTACCGGAGGCATGATGATCGCTCGTTGGGTCTATAACACCAAAGAAGATCCGGCGTTTGAACACAAAAGAAAAGACACTATGGCCAACGATATTCTAACGTCTAGCATTTTTACGTATGATCCGCAAGCGTATTGGTATCATCTTGAAGAACTGTCAGACAGGGCGATTCCGTTCTTGTTATTTAACGCGGCTATCAGGGGCATAAATGCGGTGGTCATTCAGTGTGATTCTTTGAGCAGGAAAGCCAAACGGGCATTTTACGTAAAGAGTGACAACTACAATTTTCTGGCGTTTTCTGACATTTTGGAAGTTCCTAAAACTGATGACTTCGCAAAATTCTTAGACGTGGAGTGGGAGTGATGCTATGCGCACTATATCGACAGACAACGAGTTTCGACAAAACAAAGCGTTTTTAATCCGTTACCGGATTTTAAGCGAGAAAATCAAAAGACTGGAAAACAAGCTGGCACAGATAGACGAGGATATGGCAGCGCTTAAATCGCCTAAACTAACCAGTGAACCTAAAGCGTCGGTACGTATCACGCTTGACGATAAGCTGATACAACACGATGAACTGGAAGAAAAGATCAATACGCTGCTAAAGCACATGCGCCGGATTAGATGCGAGATTACGCAGTGCATCGATGCATTGGATAATCAACGCCAAGCCGAGGTACTGGACCGGTACTATATCGGCGGTATACCTCTTGAGGGAATTGCATACGAAATGAATTACACGCTGAGCTATATTACGAAACTGTATATCAACGGTACGAAGTCAATCGTTATAAAGTAGTGTATAATCAGTGTACAATCGGTAACATTAGAATCATGCTAAAGTGTAAGGCGTTAAAGAGTACGGAATTGTCCGTACTCTTTTTATTTTATTTTTAATTCGGAAAGAGAGGCGGTGGTATATGTGACTGAAAAGAAGAAAAAACTGACGGCTAAGCAAAGTACATTTATTGACGCCTACTTAGGCGAAGCTAAGATGAACGCTGCTCAAGCCGCACGCATTGCCGGTTATAAGCATCCCGAAACTCAGGGCGCCGAAAACTTGCGAAAACTTAGGCCATACATTGACGAGGTTATGAACAAGCGCCACAGTAACGCCATCGCAACTCAAGAAGAGATACAGAAATTCTTTACGTCTGTTTTGCGTGGTGAGGTCAAAGAAGAGGTCGTATCAAATAGTGGCAAAATCTTGGAAGTACCGGCAAGCACCAAAGACCGGCTCAAAGCGGCAGAATGCATGGGCAGGGCATACGGTATGTTTACCGAACGCAAGGAAATCAGCGGGACTATGGATATCAACATCGGAGTTGGTGATTATGACGACGGTTAATCTTAATTTTCCGAAACCTGCCAAAGTCTTTAACAAGCAGATTTACGACAACCTTTTTGATTACGATCACTTTATCGAAGTTTGGTACGGCGGTGCCAGCTCAGGCAAATCGCACGGGGTCGTGCAGAAAGTCGTGCTCAAAGCACTCAAGAAATGGCCGTATCCAAGAAAAATACTATGGCTTCGCAAGGTTGACCGCACGATCAAGGATTCTATTTTTGCCGATGTTCTCGATTGTCTGTCACGGTGGAAGCTGCTACCGTTGTGCAAGGTCAACCAGACCAACTATACAATCATGTTGCCAAACGGGGCGCAGTTCCTGTTCAAGGGCATGCAGGACCCCGAACGTATCAAGTCCATTAAGGGCTTGTCCGACGTGGTTATGGAAGAAGCGTCGGAGTTTACGCTTGACGATTATACGCAGCTCACTCTCCGCTTGCGTGAACCAAAGCACAAAAACCGGCAACTGTTTTGCATGTTTAACCCGGTGTCAAAGGTCAACTGGACATACAAGCAGTGGTTTGCACCCGATAGCGTATATGACCATAACCGTGTTGCCGTGCATCACAGTACGTATAAAGATAATCGCTTTTTGGACGCAGACAACATAGCAACTATCGAAGCACTTAAACGTACTAATCCGGCATATTACAAGATTTACACGCTAGGTGAGTTTGCAACGCTTGACAAGCTGGTCTTCCCGGTGTTCAAGCGTAGGCGCCTGCATCCCGATAAGCTGACGCAGTATCCTTCGTTGTTTGGCCTTGATTTTGGCTATATCAACGACCCGTCAGTTTTCGTGCATGTCAAAGCTGATGTCAAAGGTAAGAAACTGTACGTGCTTGAAGAGTATGCGAAAAAGGGCATGCTCAACAACGAGATTGCCAAGGTTATCAAGCAGCTAGGTTATAGCAAAGAAATCATCACGGCTGATGCTGCTGAAAAGAAATCAATTGCCGAAATCAAGCGGTGCGGGATTGTCCGGATCAAGCCGGCCAAGAAAGGGCCTGATAGCATTATCCAGGGCATCGGTTTTTTGCAACAGTTCGAGTGGATAGTCGATGATCGTTGCGTCAAGACAATCGAAGAGTTGGAAAACTATACCTATCAGAAAGACCGGCAGACAAACGAGTATATCAACAAACCGGTTGATAGCTATAACCACTGTATCGACGCTATCCGGTATGCGGTAGAGCCGATAAACGGTAGCGGAGCGCCTAAAGCGGTAGGTATGCGTAATATTTTTATTTAGGAGGTGAGAAAATGGCAGAATTATACAGACTGGAAAACGGTATTTTGATTTATCCACAGAATGAACAAATCGCGCCCGCAGTTATCCACAATGCGGTGCATGGTGCCGGTGTTTTAGGCAATGCAGCAACGGGATTAACGGACTACAAAGCCAAAATGCGCATGTATCTTGGTGATCACGACATCTTGCATAAACCGACCGACACGCAGCGCACGGGTCCGGATAACCGACTGGTGGCCAACATTGCCAACTATCTTGTTGACACGTACAACGGCTATTTTATGGGCATTCCGCCAAAGATTATGTTAGATAATGAACAGCAAAATGACTTGCTGCAAGACTGGAACGACGCCAATTCTTTTCAGGATAAATTGAATGAAATCAGCAAACAATGTGATATTTACGGCCGTTCATACGCTCTCGTTTATCAAGATGAGGACGGTTATACATGTTTGACGGTCATCCCGCCGACCGACGGTGTGATGATCTATGATGACACGATTAATCATGGACGGCTGGCTTTTATCCGTCATTGGTCAACGCAGGGCGACCAGGGCACGCAGAACATGGCTGAGGTGTACACGGCAGACACCATCACCACGTACAGTGATACCCGCATGATTGACGAACGACCGAACGTTTACGGCGTTGTGCCGGCGGTTGAGTTCTTCGACAACGAAGAAAGACTAGGACTATGCGACAACGTGGCAACGCTGATCAACGAGCTTAACGACACATTATCGAGCAAGCAGAATCAGATTGAATACTTTGACAATGCCTATCTATCAGTGTTAGGGCTTAATCTTGACGCAGACGGTGACGGTTTGCCGGATATCGATTTGCAGACGCAGCGCATGATTTACAGTCCCGATGCCGACGCGGTAAATGCAAAGATCGAGTTTCTGGCAAAGCCCGATGCCGATGGTATGCAGGAACATCAAATCGACAGGCTGACCAACCTTATTTACCAGATTGCCAAGGTGCCTAACCCTAATGACGATAGTTTCAGTGGCAATGCGTCAGGTGTGGCCATGCAGTACAAGATGTTGTCAATGCAAAATATGGCAGCGTCAAAAGAGCGCAAATTCACGCGTTCGTTGCGCAAACTGTATCGGGCGGTATTTAGCCTGACCAACTGGCCTGACGCATGGCGTGACCTTAAATTCAAGTTCAACCGCAACTTGCCTAACAACTTGAGCGAAGAGGTTACGGACGCTAAGAATTTAGAGGGCGTGGTCAGCAAGGAAACGCAACTGTCTGTTTTGTCAATCGTCGATGACCCTAAGACAGAAATCGACCGCATGGATAAGGAAGATGAACAGAAAATGCAGACGGCCATTAATGTTGTTGACATGCAGCGTGGCCAAGACGTAGGCGGTGACAACGAAGATGAGCAACAAGGCGTATTGGAACAACAGAGATAAAGCCCGTTTTGATTATATTCGTCAGAATTTGGCTGATGACAAGGCTTTTAATGCGAGCCTCGAGAAGTACTATCAGCGCACGATAGACGCGATTAACAAGGATATCCAAAGCGAACTGCAAAGCTTTGCCACCCGTGACGGGGTGAGCCTGGCCGAAGCACGTAAAAAGGTATCCAAGGCAGACATAAGACAGTTCGAGGCAGAGGCAAAGTGGGTGGTTAAAGAAGCTGACCAAATGCGCAAAAAAGGCAAGCGTGTAAGCTACTCCGACTTCTCAGATGAGGTCAACGAACGCATGCGTTTGTACAACGTCACCATGCGCATCAACAGGCTTGAATATCTTAAATCGCTTATAGGTGTGCGTCTGATTGAGTTAGGCGTAGACATCAACACTGAACTCAACGTCAAACTTGACGAGGACACACGCAAGGAATTTGAACGTCAATCGGGTATCTTGGCGGGTGCCGGCATGGCCGACGCTATGGACTGGTGGACCGAAGAAAACGTACAGAAAATCATCATGAGCAACACGCGCGGTGCCAGCTTCTCAACTCGCATTTGGTCAAACATTGACGTCCTCAAATCAGAGTTAGAAAAGCAACTGTCAAGGGTACTGATCAGCGGAGAAAATCCAAAAGCGACCGCCAAAGAATTTTATAAGCACATGACAAAAAATGTTGGTAACATGCGAGCTGCCGCAGAAAGAATAGCACGCACCGAATCGGCACGCTGTCAGACACAAGCTACTTTAGAATCGTTCAAAGAATATGACGTAAAGTATTGCAGATGGATTGCCGAACCGAGGGCGTGCGTTGTATGCAAGGAAATTGCATCCCACAATAGCGGATATGGAACAGGCGTGTATCTTTTTAAGAATGTGCCCACACTTCCGCAGCATCCAAATTGCCGGTGTGCGTTGTCTGCACATTGGATAGATGAAGATTAAGCAACTGTAACAGGTTGCTTTTTTTATGCCTTTTTCCTGGAGCAGGCATTAAAGAACAACTGAGTAAAACAGGCTCCCAAGCCGGAAAATGCGAGGTAAAACTTATGGAAAACGAAAATCAAGTAACTGAAACAACGGAAGAAACCAAGGTAACTGAACCGGTTGTTGACGAGCAAACGGAGAAAGAAGCCAAGGTTGATTCTGACGCGGTTGTTAAAAAGCTTCAAAAGCGCATTGGGGCAGAACAATCGAAAAAGAACAGTTACAAAGAACAGTTGGATAACGCTTTAAAAGAGATTGAAAAGCTTAAGTCCGGCAAATCGGTTAAAACGCTGTCTGACGAAGACAAGGCCAAAAAAGACGTTGACGAAAAGGACAAGGAAATCGCGGCTTTAAAAAGCCAGATTGCCCGTAGACAAACGCTTGATGATACTGATCAGGTCTTGCGAGAAAACGGGTTAGTTGTCCCTGCAAACGTCTTGAACTTCCTTGTTTCTGACGATGCGGATAACACTTACTCAAACGTGAAAGCCTTTATCGATTACACGGAAACAGTCAAGGATAGTGTCCGTGAAGAGTTTAAAAAAGGCAGAACACCAAGGGTCTCCGGCGCAACGGCAAAGGCCGTCAGTCAACAAGATTTTGACATGATGACGCAAAAGGAACGCGTCGCTTTGTTCCATACGGACCCTGAACTTTTTAGAAAACTTACTACTGGAGGTAGATAACCATGGCTGATACAATTACTCAAGTTGCGGACCTCATCAATCCTGAGGTTAACGCTCCGATTATTTCATATGCACTTGAAAAAGCATTGCGTTTTACACCACTTGCAAAAGTAGACACCACGCTTGAAAACTCTCCCGGCAACACACTTAAGATGCCGAAATTTACGTATATCGGCGATGCCAAGGACGTTGCCGAAGGCGCGGCAATCCCGCTCGACAAGCTCGGCACAAAGACGGCATCCGTTACCGTCAAGAAAGCTGCTAAAGGTACGCAAATCACCGATGAAGCGGTACTTAACGGATATGGCGATCCAGTTGGCGAATCCAACAACCAGCTTGCGTTGGCTTTAGCTAACAAAATTGACGATGATTTACTCGCAGCTGCTAAGACGGGCAAGCAGAAAACAACAATCGAGGCTACCGTAGATGGTTTGCTTGACGCAATCAACACGTTTACCGACGACTCGGACGAATCTCCGCTCGTTTTGGTAACGTCGCCTAAAGTTGTAACCGCAATCCTCCGTGACGCGCAAAAGAACCAAATCGGCTCTGATATTGGCGCAGATGCCGTTATCCACAATACCAAATACACCGTGGAAGGTGTGCAGCTCGTGGCTACTAACAAGTTAGGCGCCACTGAAGGCATTCTGCTCAAGGTTAACCCTACAACACCGCCGCTCAAACTGATTATGAAGCGTGGTGTACAAGTGGAAACAGACCGTAACATCATCAACAAGACAACGGTCATCACGGCTGATGAACACTATGCAGCATACCTTTACGATGATTCTAAGGTAGTCGTTGTGACGTTCAAGGCGGCAGCGACCGGAACACCGCAAGTGTAGGGGGCTGACCGATGAACAACGTGATCGATTTAGTGGAACTTAAAACCATGCTTGGCTTGGCTGACGATACCCGCGACGCGTTGCTCAACCTTATCATCAAAACTACCGTGCAAGCCTTGCGGTTTAAGCTTGCTCTTTCTAGTGCTGAGACGTTTCCGGACGATTTAAGCTACATCGTCCTTGAAGTATGCGTCAAGCGTTTTAATCGGCTCAAAAACGAGGGCATGACGTCGTATTCGCAAGAAGGAGAATCGATCACGTTTAACAGCAACGATTTTGACGATTTCCAAAGTGATATTGACGCGTGGAAAGAACGCAACGGCAAAAATGCACAAACACTGGGTCGGGGTTGTTTCTTTGACCCGTATAAGCGGAGGTGAGTAGCGATGAGATTTGAGTCAACGGTAAAATTCTGGTCAGAATCAGCTGAGCATTACGTGCCGGGTGTAGGGTATGAGGGTGGTATAACGCTTGTCGCTACCACACCGGCAAACGTGACCGACGTAGGCACTAACCGCAGTGCTGAGGTGTTTGGCGATGTCAAGACCACAAACAAAGTGGTACGTCTGCTTAGTCCGGCCGCTTTCGAGTGGTCATATCTGACGATTGACGATAGCAGCAAACACTACAAAGCAGTTACGTCGCGTGATTTGTCGCATGGTACAACACTGATAGTAGGTGATGTTAATGGGTAGAGTAACGATTGAATGGGTCGGCACAAAGAAGTTGCAGAAAATGCTTGAAGCAAGCGGCAAGAAAGCCGCAATCCGCAGGGCGGTACGCAAGAACACCATGCAGCTGCATGAACGGGCATTGTCAAATGAACGCAAAGCCTATATTAAAGGCTACTGGACGGGCAACACCGCACGACAAACTACCATGTCTATCATGGGGCTTGAAGGGCGAGTTACCGTCAACACCAACTATATCAACTACCTCGAAAACGGGACACGCTTTATGGCCAAGGAACCGGCAATCAAGCCGGCTCTTGACGTTCAAAAGCGTATCTTCAAGACTGATCTAGAGAAGATTGTGGGGTGGCGTGAGAATGAGCCCTGAGCAAGAACTATACGATTATTTTTATGCTGAATGCTTAAAATTAAGGCAAAAAAGCACGTTTGATTACTTGACAGGCGAAAAAGAGAAGGTAGACTATCCGATTATTTGCGTGGGCAACGTCAGCACCATTTCCAGTGCAACTAAAATGCGGATTGGTGGCACGTACACGATTGATATCGACGTATGGGGCACACGCAAGCAGCGGATTGACGTAGCGGAATTAACGGACAAAATCTACAGTTTGATAAAGCCCGGCATTATCAAAACGGCAAACTATCAGTTTTACGCTTATTTCGGCAATCAGCAAAAACAACTAAGCATGGATACAAGCGTACCCAACATGATTTATCACCGCGGGGCGTTGACGCTTGAATTAAAACAATTCTAAATTGAAAGGATTTGATTAAACATGGCAAATGATTTGAAGATTTTGCAGGGTTTTGACGGTATCGTCATGGTACGCGACCTTGCAAAAGCGAAAACGGAAGACGCTAAAATGGTGCCTTATCTGACGTCAACGGATTTTGAACTGTCACGCGACAGTGATTCGACCGCTACAAAGTCGGGCAACGTCGCCAAGGTAGGCGGTCTTGAAACAAGTTTTAGTTTTGAAACACTGGACAGTACATCAGAAACACTTGATTTACTGCATAAGTCTTTGGTAGATAAGACGACACTTGAGTTTTGGTTTGTCAAACTTGGCATGCTCGGAACCGACGGCCAAAAAGTATTTGCGCATTATATGCGTGGTCGCATTTCCAAGGACAGTGAATCGGGTGATCCGGATGACAACGGAACGAGAGAATTTGAAGTTGCGGTTGATGGTGAACCAAAGGACGGCTACACCAAGATCCCCGACGGATTGCGTGAGCAGATTAACTATATCTTCCAGGGCTTGCTCAAGAATGACGGCACGAATGGCGAAAACGGTTCGGGTGCTGCAGAATAGTTAAATAACAACATAACCGGCTATATCGTATAGCCGGCTTTTTTTGTAAAGGAATAGAAATGGAATGCAGGAGGAATAGAAATGGAATTAAAAATTAATGGTCATAACGTAGCTTTGATGTTTGGCATGGCTTTTGTACGTGAGCTTAATCATCTTGCCGGCGTGGCGACAAAGGAAGGTATCAACCTTGGCATGGCTTTGCAGACAACAATTCCCAGTCTGATTGGTGCTGATCCGGTTGCAATCGCAAACGTCATTTATGCTGCTACTGCTCATGTTAAAGTCGGCAGACCAACACAAGAAGACGTTGACGCCTACTTGGAAAACGAAGTAGAAGACTGGGATAAGCTCGCAGAGAAACTTGTTGCGGAGCTTGAAAAATCGAACGTGACAAAGCGCCCTTTACAAGCGATGAAAGCGGCGGCAGAAAATCAAGGCTGACGCCTGAGCAAGAATATTACGATATTCAGTTAAACTGCATAGCATATCTGGGCATTACTGATTTTGATGATATCGAACGCATGACTTTGCGGGAATATCAAATCAGAATGGAAGCCTACCAGTTGCGAGAAATAGCCACGCAACAACATTTATGGCAATTGGCATTTTATACGCGCGACGCCAAGAGTAACAACGGCAAAAGGTACAAATTCAAAAGCTTTGATGAAGTGTTTAATGTTGACAAGGCTATCGACAGCGTGCGCAGTCACTATGAAGATTGGTACACGTCAGACAGAATGGAGCGTATCAACGTGGCCAAGCAGATACAACAAAGGCAACGTGAGTGGGAATTAAAGCATAGAAAGGAGGATAAACGATGACAGAAGTAGGTTTAACGGCCGTCTTGAGGGCATATGACAATGGTTTTAGCAAAGGACTAAGCAATGCTCGAAAAGGCTTGGAAGGGTTAACCACCGCCACAAATCACACCGGAATGAGCGCAATCAAATTCGGCGCTTTGTTTGGTGTTGCAAGCAAGGTTGCCAGTTCCGCTTTAGGCGTGGTCAAGGACAGTTTAGGCGGTGCTATCAGCCGATTCGACACGTTGAACAAGTATCCGGTGGTTATGAAGGCACTGGGTTATAGTACGCGTGACGTTGCAAAATCTTCAAAAATTCTTCAAAAAGGTATCGACGGATTGCCGACATCCCTTGATGAAATCACGGCCAGTGCTCAGCAACTAGGACCGCTGACTGGTTCGGCTAAAAAAGCTGCTCAATCAGCCGTGGCGCTCAACAATGCATTTTTGGCGAGTGGTGCATCGGCCGGTGACGCAAGCCGTGGTCTGACGCAATATACGCAAATGTTATCGACTGGTAAGGTCGATTTGATGTCATATCGGACATTGATGGAAACCATGCCGATTGCTTTGCGCAAAGTGGCCAACGCTTTTGGCTTTACGGGCAAATCAGCGGAGCAGGATTTGTATGCAGCATTAAAAGACGGTTCGATCACGATTGACCAGTTAAACGATAAATTTATCGAACTGAACGGCGCTCAAAACGGATTTGCGGAACTCGCTCGCAAAAACAGTGCCGGAATCGGCACTTCGTTTGCCAACTTGAAAGCATCCGTCGTAAAAAACCTAGCTAACATGATTACCTATATCAACGACGGTTTCAGCAAAGCAGGCTTTGGTTCGATTGCGAAGCAACTGGATGGCTTCAAATACACGATTAACGATGCATTTACGGCAATCGGGCCTATCGTATCTAAGGGCACTGAAGTAGCTTTACAGTATCTCAAACAGGAATTGCCGGCAATTAAAAAGGTATGCAGCGACGTTAAAAACTCGCTCATGTCTTTCTTCCAATTTCTGGAGGACCACAAAGACGGTGTAAGAGCGACCGCCAAGGCTTTGCTTTATTTGTGGGCGGCAATCAAGGTTGGATCTACCACAGTCAAGACGATAACCACAATTTCGACAGGTTGGAAAGCTTTCCTTAAGGTCATTTCCAAAATCGGTACGATTGCAGGGGTGGTAAGCGACGCATTCAGCACGCTGGCAATCGGCGCTATGTATGTAGGCGATGCCATAACCGGTATTGCCGGCGCAATCGGTGCGTTTATCGCGGCGGCAAATCCGATTACGCTTGTCGTTGTTGCCATCGGTGCGGTAGTAGCCGCACTGGTAGTCTTCTTCACCAAAACTAAGCTTGGCAAGAAACTATGGGGCGAGTTTACGGACTTTCTTAGCAACGCCTGGAACAAGCTCAAAGAGTTGGCATCGTCAGCATGGTATGCAATTACCGACAAGGTATCTCAGGCGGCCGATGCGGTTAAAAACGCATGGAGTGGCGTTAAAGACTGGTTCAACGGCATCTGGAGCGGAATCAAGGACGCGGCCAGCTCAGCAGTCCAGGGTATAGAGGACGCTTGGAATGGCGTAAAGCAATGGTTTAGCGATTTGTGGCAATCGATTGTTGACGCGGTATCGCCATACTGGCAGTCATTCTTGACATCAATCCAGCCGGTGATTGACGCGTTCAAGAATTTGTGGGACGCGCTCAAAGAGTTCTTCCAAACTTTGTGGGACGCTATCACAAGTGCTGCTCAAGCCGTTTGGAATGGATTTGTGACTAACGTTGTAAATCCGGTTGTCGAGGGCGTCAAGTCGGCTTGGCAAGGCATTAGCGACTTTTTCAGCAGCTTATGGCAAACTATCACCGGCTTTGCGTCCACCGTCTGGAATGGTTTTGTAACAACCGTTGTAACGCCCGTTGTTGAGTTTTTTAAGTCTGTTTGGTCGGGTATTACCGACTTCTTCAGCAGTTTATGGCAAGGCATCGTTGACTTTGCGTCGGGAATTTGGAACGGGTTTGTCAGCACGGTAGTATCACCGGTTGTAGATGGTGTAAAGTCTGCATGGTCAGGCATCACCGATTGGTGGTCGGGTCTTTGGAATGGTATCAAAGATGTTGCATCCAATATCTGGAATGGCATCAAAACCGTAATTGGCATAGCCATCAATGCGGTTAAAACCGTTATTAGCAACGTGGCCAACGTTATCAAGACGCTTTGGAAAGATTTTTGGAACGGTATTAAAGTGATTGTATCCGGCGTATGGAACGCTATAATCACGATCGTATCTGCATGCATCAATGCGGTCGCAAAAATCATCAGGGCGATTACCAACGCTATCAAAGGCAACTGGAAAGCCGCATGGAATGACGTCAAATCGGCATTCAGCGGTATTTGGCGTTCTTTAAGCGGCGTCGTTCGTGGTGCTTTTGGCGGCGTCATAAGTGCCATCAGCAACGGCATGGGCAAAGCCATTAGCGCGGTAAGGAGTAAGGCTAATTCGTTGTGGAGTGCCGGCAAGAATTTTGTTATGGGGTTTGTCAAAGGCATTAGGGGTGCTATCGGCAGTGCGGTTTCTGCCGCCGCCCACATGGCAAAATCAGCACTCAAGGCGGCTAAATCCGCACTGGGTATTCACTCGCCGTCACGCGTTATGCGTGATCAGGTCGGCTACTATGTTGTAGCGGGCTTTGCAAACGGGTTGACCGGCAACAAAGACATGGTGGCCAAAGCAGCTCAAGCATTGGCAGATTGTGCGGTAGTCAAGCCGGCAAACGATTGGTCAGCGCTGGCAACGGACGGTTTTAACACCGCATTTGCTCAAGCATACAGTGCAGATGTCAACATGCATAGCACAATCACTGTAGAAGTGCCCGTTAACCTTGACGGCAAGACGATTGCCAAGGTTACGGCTCAACCACTGGAAGACGAACTTAACCGCAGACAGGCACGCAGTCAGCGTTTATATGGCAATAGATAGGAGGATAGCGTATGTATGATTTTATCGATTTAAATGACCACGATATGACAGACGATACATGGCTATCGCCTGAAGCGGTGACGGTAGACGGCATGACGCTTGACCAGGCAATTCCGGAATTTACCACGCTTCAGGTGACCGGGCGCGAGCTGGTCGGTTATAGCCTAACCACCGTAACGGTCGGCAATCAAGACGGTTCAACATTGCAGAAAAAACGCAGAGAGCCACGTAAAATCACGGTCAAATATCAAATTGACGCAGAAACACCGCAACGTTTTAGAGAAATTTACTATAAGCTCAATCAAATTTTGAGCGGAGAAAATAAAAAAATTAGCTTTGCTGATGATCCGGATAAATATTTTGTCGGTACGCTTTCCGATGCAGATACACCGGAGGGCGGCCGTCTGTCTGTAATCTCAAGTTTTGAATTTACTTGTTTCGACCCGTATGCTTACGCAAACAAAGAAGATATTTTTACGTTTGGCGAGCAAACGACCACTCAGCAGATCAGCGTAGACATGGCTGACAAAGTAGCAGGCAAGACATCGCCCGTACCACATGCAATCTACAAGGGGCATGTGTTAGGAGATGGGGCAATCGAACCGCCTGGCTACTATACGCAAGAGTTAACTCAGCTTGAGTATGGTTGCCTTGGCAGTTTAAACGGGCGATGCGCTTCGAGTGCTGCAAAAAGCGAATATGACAACTCTTTAAGTAACTTCCAACTATATGCAAACGAAAGCGGCGGGTTAGACAGTATCAAGATCGAGGGCGATAAACTCAACGTCAAGGGCTGGCATGTGGATAACTCGTCAACGTGGCGCAAATACGCCTATATCATAGTGACTGATGAAGACAGCAAGAACCATGAGTACAGTCGGCTTAGAGTTACGCTTACTTCTCGTCCGGATATCCAACAAACACACTCAAACATAGCTGGTAGCGGCATGTGCGGGTTTGAGGGCGAATTACCATGGACCAATGACATGGCCAACAAACGGTTGAGAGTGCGCCTGAGATACACCAACGATGCCGCCGGCAATGGCAACTATTGCGACTGGTCAACAATCGTAAGGCCACAGAATTTGTGGCGCTATCAGGTGCCGCATTTCGTGGCCAAGCTAAACATAGTAGGCGCAATTGAGCAAGCTCAGCCCGGCTTCTTTGCCAAATACGGGATTGCTGGTGATGTTGAGCGCTTGAACTGGGTTAAGAATAACGTCAGCTCGGCAAGCGTCAAGATTTGGGGATATGGCAACAATGGTTTTTATGCACAAGCCTATAAACCGGCTACCGGTTGGGCGGACGCAGTAAAGCATACGCAAACCAAATCAGCAATGCTCGAACTTGACTATCAGACATCTGATGATTTGTTTAGCTATGTAGACAGTAACGGCAATTTATATGTAGACATTTACGGAAAATCAAGCACGGGTGAAACGGATATCTGTCTGGACTATATCCAACTGACCATGCTTATCGCAACGCCGGTAACTAACGCTTTGAACGTGGTCAACGAAGGCACGCAACCCGTGCCGGTACGCTTTGAACTGACTAACCACGGGGAGAATGGATATGTTTCAATTGCCAACGGTAAAACATCCTATTTATTAGGCAATCCTGACGAAGTAGACGGCAAAACAACCGTTAAATCGAAATGGATTACGCAACGCGATGATAATCCTGATCACGGGCTCAAACAATGGACCATCAACGCAGGCGTTTTGAACGATTGGAACGCAAATCCACTTCAGCAAGGGGCGTTTGAAGACCCGGCTAAAATCAGAGAGCGGCGCTGGCGCTTACGCAATGCGCAGGGCGGTGTGAACGCTTGGGGCACGGGGCAAGACAGCACCGGAACAACTAAGGGTTGGCATGGACCGTCAGCAAGTATTGCATTCCCGACTGACAGTGACATCAAGAATTTTACGGCTCATTTCTACACGCAATTCTTATTTGGCAACATGGCCATGCATGGCTTGCAGCAGTTTAACATCTGGGACGTCAACCGCAACTTACTGGTGTCAATCCAACTTTGGAAATGGTTAAACTGTCATGCATCCCTCAAGATCCGCGTGGGCGATCATTGGATTTTAACCGATGAAAACAATAGCAAGTGGGACAACTTCTTTGGTCAAATTAACGTTCAAAGAATCGGAAATACGTATACCATTACGCTTGAATCAATTGAAGGAAGTAACCGCAACAAACAGGTAATCAGCTATACTGATACGGTGTCGGGAGCTAAATTAGCGGGCGGAATGACGTACTGGAAAGCAATTTTCCAAGATAATGCGCCTAAGGGTATGTGGAATGACCTTTATGATTTTTGGATCAGAAAAGACAACGTGGAAACATATACCAATATCCCTAACATCTTAAAAGAAGGCGACAAACTGGTTATCACCGGTGACAACGGCAAAGTGGCCACAAAACTCAATGGCGGGTCGGCACTGAAATACCAGGATATCGGCAGCCAGCCTATCATGGTCAACCCGGGCAATAATCACATTACTTTCAGCTACTCTAATTTTGCTGACAGACCGGACGTGACCGCCTATATCAGGCGCAAATACTTATAGAAGGGAGCATAAGACGTGCAAATTTACGTTTTAAACAGGGCGAGAGAAACACTGGCTACCACTAGCAGCATTTATGACGACAAGCACACGCTCACGCTTGACGCGGGATCGAGCTCATACGAGTTTAAGATTGATAAGAGCGATGAAGCAAGCCAGTGCATGGATAGTGGCAACTACATTGTGCTGCAAGACGATGACGGCAAAACATGGCTGTTTACCGTCTTAGACTATGAGGAAACGCAGTATACAAAGACGGTGTATACAGAAGATGCCGGCATCGAGCTGCTGAACAAAGCGTGTGACATCTGGAAAAGCAGCGGTCCGCATAGTTTTGAATACTACTTTAACATCGTGACGAGTGGCACACCGTGGAAATTGGGTGTCAATCAGCTAGCTGGCCTTGAACGCACACTGACATACGAGGGGCGAGATACCGGTTTAGGCCGTCTGTTGTCAATCTTGAAAGGCTTTGACAATGCGGAATGCACTTTTGACGTTGCCGTCAAAATGAACGCTCCGTCAGAGTTTAAAATCAACGTCTATAAGCAGGTCGGTAGTGACCGCTCGGACGTGCAGATGGTATATAGCCACGAACTCAACAATATCACCAAAAAAGAATCAAGAGCTGAGTTTGTCACCGCTTTATGTGGTGTAGGCGGAACTATCCAGACCGAAGACGGTCAAGGAAATACGCAAGATGCCGGAAACATCGATTTTGCCGATTTGGAATATAACCACGATGGCTTAGTCACAACTAAAGGTGACAAATTCTTGCGCGCCGTTGACGCCAACAAGCGATTTAATCCCGGCCAAACAACCTATATAGAAGCGTTTTACGAGTACGATACGCAATCAGCAAGCGAGTTGCTGAACCGTACCATTACACGTTTAAAAACGTACAGTGAACCGCAGTATACGTATACGGCAGACGTTAAAGTTATTGACAGTACGCTTAAAATCGGCGATACGGTGACGATTATCGACCATGACTATAATCCGGCATTGTATCTGTCGGCAAGAGTGGCCAAACTGGAAAAATCATATACTGACCCGTCACAAAATACAATCGAGTTTTGCAACTACCGGCTTTTATCAAGCCGATTAGCTGACAAACTGGCAAAGCTGCAGACAGTTGTCAACAAGATGCCGAGTGCGAGCCAAGTGGGCAAACTGGAAAGCAACGTATCCGACCTGTCTAAAAAGCAAGACGAACTGGCATCGCAGATCACGTCTGCTAACGGCAAAAATACCAACTTTTACGGTAAAACAGAACCGACATCACCTAAAAACGGTGACCTTTGGTATAAAAAACTGGAAACTGGCGAAATCGAAATGTACCAGTATCAAGACGGTGTGTGGCAATTATTGACATCGACTGCAGACCTAACCACGGTACAAACCGAACTTGATCAAGCTAAGTCTGACATGGCGCAAGCCAAAACGGACGCACAAAACGCATATGATGAGGCAATCAAGGCTACCAACACCGCAAACGGAGCCAAGGCGCAGACCGATGAAGCACTCAAACAAGCCAAGCAGGCAAACGATAGCTACACCACGCTTGCGAAAGAGGTAGCCGACAACAAAACAAGTGCTGACGCAGACTATAAGCAAGCACAAGCTGACATCACGCAAGCACAAAAAGACTTAGCGAGCGTGACCGGAACGGTATCTGAGGTCAAAAAAGGCCAAGGCGAGTTATCCTCCAAGATAGCCGGCAAAGTGGATAACACTGTATATCAAACATACGTCAAGCAGACAAATCAAGCCTTGTCCGAGAAACTGGTATCAAGCGACCTCAACGGGTATGCAAAGACGGTAGATGTCACTAAAAGCATCGATGGTGTCAAAACCACGATTGCGGACAACACTGGTAAGATATCAACCGTGCAAACTGATATCAATGGGGTTAAAAGCACGGTTAAGAACGCACAAGGCGACATCACGTCAATCAAAGCGGACGTGAGCGGTGTCAAGACAACCATAGCCGACCATACGGGCAAAATAACGCAACTGACTACCGACGTTAACGGCATTAAATCAAGTGTATCAAGTAAGGTAGACAAGACAACGTACCAATCATACGTGGCTCAAACCGACAAGGCACTGTCCGCCAAGCTGACGGCAAGCGATTTGAAAGGGTATGCTAAGACAACTGATTTGGAAACAAGAGCAGGAAAAATCGAAGCCAGTCTAACGTCGCTACAGGGGGATATGTCGTATAAAGCAACAACGCTAGTCGACAAGCCTGAGTTCTCGGATGGCGATGTAGGCGGATGGGTCGCAGGAGGGAAACCGGCAGTACTGTATAAAACAGGTGGCGTTGACGGCTATCATTACAGTATCCAGTCCCAAAACATTGATAACTTGTATGCCAGCGCGTACTGGAAGCCGGTTGCGTCCGAGTCCAAGTGGTATGTGGAAGCACTAATACCGAATTTTGAACCAGCGGGGGGCAAAAACGTATATGCAAATGCGAGCCTATACTACATCAGGCCTAGTGATGGCAAGAACGCGTGGTCGTTCGTAGATTGTGGAGCAAAAACTATAGCCCCGCAACACTGGGGTTGGGTAAAGGGATATGTAACTGTTCCCTACGGTGTTACAAAGGTTAAGCCATGCATTTCAATGAAAAGAGCCGACGGAACAAATATCAAAAGCGCCGTCAAGTACTGTCAGTTCACGCTTGTCAATGCCGGTGTGCAGAATCAGCTTACCACGCTATCGGGTAAAATCACCGCAACAAGTGACCGTTTGTCCTCCGTATACACCAAATCGGAAACAGACGCAAAGCTGAAAACAAAGGTAGAGCAATCGGCACTCACGCAGGCAAGCAACAGCCTTAGCGCAAGCATTGCTAAAAATTCTAAGATACTGTCAAGTGCCGGTTTGGTCGATGACAAGGCGTATATCAACGCAAACAGAATTGCTTTGAATGGCAAGGTGTTGATGAGCAATGCGACAATCAATGACGCCTTCATCGGCAACTTATCGGCTAACAAAATCACCACCGGTACGCTTAATGCGGCTGAGGTCAACCTTATCAACGTCAACGCTAGCAACATTTCGACAGGGACGCTCAACGGCATTAAAATCACGTCAACCGGTAAAGACCCGTCCGGCACGTCTAGCACAACGAATATCCAAAGCGGTTATATCGATACCAACGTTATCAACTGCAGCGACTATATCCTAGTCGGCAAGGCGGACGCTGATCCTCGAAAAAGGTGGCAGACAAAACAGACACCACAGGGCATGTGGTTTCAGACGCCTGCCAAAATCACGGGGCACACTGGTAATGCGGTTTCGGATTGGCAGACTGAATGGCAAGGATTCATGGGTGGCGATGGTTGGAACTACCGTAATACGACAGTCACTGGTACCGGCTATTCTGGAATTCAGCTGGCACTCACTCCCCAGCAGGAATGGGGCAACCCGTATGGCGGTGACACGATGTCTTTCGGCACGTGGATCCGTACTGAAACAAGCAACAAAACCAAAAGCATTTTGGACGGCATGCTTGATCCGTTCCTGTGGTACTCATACACAGGGCAGAGCGCCGCTTATAAGGACACTGTGGTAATTCCTAAGCCATTGCGTGTTTTCGGCGAAACTCATTTTGACTGGGATATCCATGTCAAGGGCGGCGGCTCACACGGCATACGCACGGCATGGGTGTCATGGAGCGACTGGGGGAGTAATCAAAAGATTCCGTGCATAGTCAACGACACCAACAACTGGGGCGGCATAGCTTTTCCGTCAAACGGGCGAGTAGTGTTGTTCACACATAGCTACCGCATCAATACGGACGGTTTGTCAAGAGATAAGGTAGGTGTCTACAACGGCTGGGGAAGCTAAAGAAAGGATTGATATAAATGGAAATCAAGAAAACTGTAAATTTAACGTATATGTCAGATGACAAATCGTTTGCTATGTCAACGGTTCTACAAGGTGACGGAGCAACACCCGTGGTGCAAACAATCGGATTTGACACACCAACGGCGTACAAGGACGACGGGACGCCTGTCTACACCACACCGGACGAGCAAATCAAGACGGCGCAGAAAGAATTTATGGCGGCAGCAATTGCAGAACAGAAGAGTTTGTGTAAAGAAAACGGAGTTGACCCGTCGCTTGTAAACAAGGTAGGCGCAGAAAAAGAACAGACGGAGGAAAAATAGCATGAATGAACTTCAAAGATTGGCTATCGAAATTGCCAACAAAACGCTTAAAATTGCAGAACTGGAAACCGAAAACGAAAGGCTTAATGCAGAAATTTCTGCATTAAAGTCCAAAAATGAGGGCAAAAACACTGAAAAATAACAGTTAATGCAGAATTTCTTGCATTAACGGGTGGGTGGGTAGGATAAAAAGGAGCTGATTACTATATGTCATTACATGAACTTTATTTTGAACATTTTGAAAAACTGATTGACAATCCCGTATTTTTCGCATTCTTTCTAATCATTCTAATCGATATTTTGACGGGCTTTTTGAAATCGCTGGTCAATAAAAAGACAGAGTCCGGCAAGGGTATCAGCGGACTAATCAAGCACTCAACGCTGTTGCTTATCATGGCCATTTTGTATCCGTATCTTGACATTTACGGACTATCCGGCATGGCTGACACTCTTTTGATTTTCTATATCCTTTTTTATGCTATCAGCATCGTCGAAAACCTCGGAGAAATGGGTATACCAATTCCAGAGTGGCTTAAGAAGTATATCTACAAGTTGTCGGATGAGTACAAGAAAGGGGACGTAAAAGATGAAAAATTGCAAAAATAATGCTCTAAAATGTGTTTTGATAACAATTTTCTGCATTACGGCACTGTCTATGTCAACTATACCAGTTAGCGCCGCTAAAGGAGACCAAGGAGTAGACTGGGCAAGATACCAGGGCATTAACGGCAAATGGGGATATGCACACGACAAGTTCGCCATCTGTCAGTTGGGCGGTACTACAGACGGACGCACATGCTACCTGCAGGGCACCTACCGCACCCAGGTGGCAGCGACAATCGCCATGGGGAGACGTGCCCACACCTACATCTGGTGGCAGAATGTCACAGACCGCTCACAGGCGGACACGGTGCTAGACTATCTGTTGCCCAGGGTACAGACACCCAAGCGGTCCATCGTGGCTCTTGACGTGGAAAGCGGGGCACAGAACACGGGCGTTGTGAGATATGCTCTCGACCGTATCAAGCAATCGGGATACACGCCCGTACTGTACGGGTACAAGGGTTATCTGCAGAGCCATGTGAATTTGAAGGGACTGTCTGCTGACTACCCACTATGGCTTGCTGAGTATCCGGATTACAACGTGACCGTAAAGCCTAACTATGCTTACTTCCCGTCATTTGACAACGTAGGCATTTATCAGTTTACTTCTACTTATGCAGCCGGTGGTTTAGATGGCGATGTCGATTTGACCGGCATTACCGACAACGGATATCACAACGGGGACGCAAGCAAACCAATCACCAAGCCCGTTGCGGTAAAGCAAGGCATCGTGGCCGACCGCACGTCCAAAAAAGATATTTCCACAGGCTACACCGTTAAGGTCAACTACAGTGCAAAACGTTGGGCAAGTGGCCAAGCTATCCCGTCATGGGTCAAGGGGCGCATGTATCCGGTTGTGCAAACAAGCGGTGACAAGGTGCTGCTAGGCGGTATCATGAGTTGGATCAAACGTTCAGACGTGGAAATTTTGCAGACGGCCAAGCAAGCAACGCAAACAAGCGGCACTTACACAGTACAGAGTGGTGATTCGTGGTGGTCAATCGCCAACCGTCACGGTATGTCTATGTATACGCTAGCGGCACGCAACGGCAAAACTATCTACACCGTTATCCATCCGGGCGACAAGCTGACCATCAACGGACAAACTGCCGCTGCCACGCGTACCTATACGGTTAAATCGGGCGATACGCTATCAGCTATCGCAACCAAGCTAGGCACGTCGGTAAGCTCATTGGCTAGTCGCAATCACATCGGCAATCCGAATTTGATTTTTGCCGGTCAACGATTGAGTTATTGATGTTATAATTAAAGTATGCTCGACAGGGCAAATATAATATGTAGAAATTCGTTTACTTTGCTTGTAGCAAGTATTCCGTTCAACCCCGTATCGTATCATACGGGGTTATTTTTTATGCAAAAAAAATATTTTAAAAAATGCAAAAAAGAGTTGTAATATCTAACACAAGTGTTATACTAAGAATGTAAGGAAGTTAAGCAAAAGGAATTAAAGAAAGAGGTAAGGAATCATGAAAAAAGAACAAGAACAAAAATACTATGAAGGAACAAACATCGAAATCGACTCAACTGTTTTTTATAAAGACCGCAACACGGGCGTTATCATACCTGAAAAAGAATATGTAGAGATGTTAAAACGTGAAAGCAAAGAATATAATCTTACAATCGATGAGTTAATCGCTGATGAAGATCAATTTTACATGGTTGATGAAGATGGTAACGATTATAACCATTCTAAATACATTGAAGGCTAAGAAAAAACACGATTAAAAAAGGCTGGTCATGTGCGGCTAGCCTTTTTCATTAAAGAAACGAGGTTTTAAAAAATGCTTATCACGGTCGAAGGAACTGACGGATCCGGAAAAACAAGCGTAAGAGGTGATTTAAATGAAGAGGAAACGAAAACTCATACCGCTTGAGTTGCAAAAGCGGTACGATAAACTGTTAGCCGTTGTGCCGGAATTGTCAACAGTGCAAGACGTCCAACAATCACTGGATATCATAAAAGAGTGTACCAATGCTGAAGGCTTTAATGCGTTGGGCTATGCGCTTACCAACGTTTTTGAGGGCGCATGGCTAAAAGATGCCAAAGCTATATACGACTTTGACAAGACACTATTTGAGACTTTGAGCGATCAAACCGATTTAGCGGTTGCCAGCGACACGTTGAAACGCCTGCCGTTTAAGTGTGCATACATCTGCATGCCCGTTAAACTGACAGGCCCGCAAGACACACCCATGGACGGATTCTTTGCCCTGAAAAAAGAAGACGTGATCAAGTGCCTGTTTGTGTCCGTAGACACTCTGGCGTTCGGGCAGTTGGATATTCACTTGGATGCTAGAACGTTTGAAGAAAACGAAAAACTAAGTATTGAAGAAGCCCGACATTATGGCGCCGAGTTCGCTCGCTCACCAAATAGCAACACGACAAGAGCATCTAAACTAATAGTGCAGTTACTGTTATACCTATGCGCTGCTAACGCTGACGTGCAAGAACGCAGACCATCAACAACGACGGCAAAGAAGACAAACAAAAAAGCGGACAAGCGCCCGGTTAGACATTGGGATGTTGGTATCCGTGTGGGCGCTACTATCAAGCACAACCGCTCATCATACGCTGCAAAAACGCGGCGTAAAGGTGGCGACCATAAGCAGCACGCCAGACCGCGTCCGCATTTAAGGCGTGGCCACTGGTCGCATTTTTGGACTGGTAAAAGAGACAGCGCGGACCGTGAACGGGTTTTGAAATGGATCGAGCCGGTGTATATTAACGCGAGTTCCCCTGACGATCTGCCAACGACCATCCATAAAGTAAAGTGATTAAGGAGAGATAACCATGGACAAAGCAACAAGCAAAACGCAAATCAAAGCCGTCAGGGCTTATGAAAAGAGAAACCCTGGCAAGGCGTACTATATGAAGCAAAAGGCATCGGCAAATGCTTTTACACGAATGACCACACCGAAAGCGACTGAAGCAATCGCCGCAGTCGGCATAGATCAGTACCGTGAAGATCTGCAGGCGCTGAGGGATGCAATCGACGAAAAACTGAACGAAATGTAAAAAAAGACCCTCGGTTAAAACCGGGGGCTTTTTTATGCACCAAAATTAGGAGGCTATTTCTAGTTACAACATCATGCAAAGTTTGTATCGCCTTGACCACTTTACGTTACCTTAAAAGGAAAAGTGAATAAACTAATTCACAACCCTATTATAGCATATTGTTGTCCGTTTGTTGTCTTTTGGTGCTAAAAACATTGATAAATAAGGCGGTGAAGTTTCCATATATAAAAAGAGGACACTGATATTCGCTCCATCGTAAGCGGTCTTTAAATAAGCGTTCCTCATAAACCTCCGATATCTTGGCAGGCTTTAAACATCAAATATAATCGGAGGTTTGAATATGAAATCGGATGACATCGCGGAAGTCAACCTTGTTGACCGAAGTCCTAAAGAAACATACCGTCCAGTCAGGGAAATGGCTGCGAAAATTATTACGGAAGATGTCGAAATTAGAATTTACAACGGAGCTTCGAGAGAGATTCTCAAAAATTTGAACAACTATCTTTGGTATCGTGATCAAAATGTTTCCAAATATAAATAAGCAGCTGTCTCTTGCAAGCAAGACGAAGAACAGAATCTGGTCGAAGATTGTCATGGCCAAGATCAGGAACCAGGCGAAATGCGTGGAGCAGACGGGTCACAGCAGAAATGATGTCGGACTCATTCAGTCCATTTCATCAAACATCACTGAAGGTGACAAGAATAATGTTGAGGCTTATGCCGCCCGTGAGTACTTTCCGATGATGTTCGGAAAGAATTTCAAGCGCGGAAGGTTTGACGACATAATTAATGCAGGTCTTAACTATGGCTATGCCGTTTTGAGAGCGCTGATCAGAAGGGAGGTTCAGTCTCAGAATACGCGCGACCGGCTGATTGAAATACTGAGGAACGAAATACCTGCTGCCGGATGAGGTTAATGACAAGCAGATTACAATTCTTGGCAAGAATGCCCCTAAGCTGACGGTTGGTGTACCGCACTTGATAGTTCTGTAGATGGTGGAATAGTGAATGTTCCTGGTCCCCGGCATTCTTTGGTGCAGATTTCCCATGTGCCAGGCAGGTAATGCTGCTGAAGAGATAAGATTGCAGTATAATTAAGAAGAGCTTATTTAAAAGCCCTGATGTATAAGTAAATTGGCAGTTACCATCAGCGTATTAAACAGAGGTGTGATTGAATGGAAGAAAGAAACAGAAACAAAAGATTCCGTATAGAGTCAGTTTACTACGAGTCTTCAATGTTGGAACCTAGAGATGATTATAGTCAGGAACAATACGAAGAAATTGCGGATTTAGTCGGCAAGTGGAGCAGCTTTGATTTTGACAAAACGGATGCATACATCTATTTTGATGATTTGGAAAAAGAATTGGTTCCTTCAGTGCTTACGTCAGCGGACAGGAAAAGGTTTATCGATTATTTGAAAAAAGAGATTGAAGTAGTTAATGGATGATTGATGAAGTGATGGCAGGTCTGATTCATCATCCAATTAGTGAGATTCTCTCATACCTGGTGAAGTGCCCTTGTGTTGGAAGAAGCGGAAAAATGACAAAACGAAAGTGAATGTGATCTAAGTGAATTCACCGAAAACACTTTGCAATATCTGAAATTATGCTATAATAAAAGTATGCCTAGAGGGTTGTGAGGCTCGCGGGTTAGCTGCGTAATAGAAGCCCATTCGGACAGTCTTTTGACTGTCCGTTTTTTTTGCTGAAATTATTCTGCAACAGGATTCTTTGTGGTAAAATGTTGCAATAAGTGTTTTTTGTCATGATGTACGTAAAGGCTACTGCACAGCGGAGGCAGAATTTTATCTGACAGATTGCGCATATTGTCTGGAAGAGGTGACATGATTGAAATATGTTACAGTTATGCTGATCATTCTTGTTATGCTGCCGTGCAACGGCCGCTGGGTCAGGGGTTTCAATTAAAAACTCGTCAAGAGCGTTGCAAGCCGCATAATCAGCATAAATGACCTTGATGCAGACACAGACTTAATAAAGAACGTAGACATTCAGGAAGTCCTGAAGCAAAACAGTTATCAAGGACAGGACGGAGACGATGACGCATATGAGAAGTTCTAACGCCTTGTCGGCATTGAAAGCGTCAAGAAGGTCGACGAGTTCATCTCACTGGCCGAACTCAATCACCACCGTGAGAAAATGGGACAGCAGACCGGCTGATTCTCGCTGCACTCGCTGTTTATCAACGTCATCAACTAGATTTCCCGTCAGACGAATCTGCTTGCATTGAACGCCTCCATTGAGGCAGCCAGTGCCGGAGAAGCCGGCAAGGGATTCTCCGTTGTTGTGGCTGAAATCAGAAAACTTGCCGAACAGAGTGCCGCTTCAACGAAGGAAATCGAAGATATCATCGACAACATCAAGAAGCAGTCCAAGCTGATTCAGGAAGCCATCAAGTCGACGATGGAAGTCTTCAAGCGCAACAAGGGGCTGGCCGAAAAGGTTTCCGATGTTGCCGAAGTTTCGGACAGGATTGAGGAAGTTTCCGCAAACTCCGAGGAAGTCCTGGTAACGATGGACGAATTCACACAGCATGTTTCAAATCTACGTGACATTCCGAGCCGTCTTAAGTCAGAAACTGACAAGCTCAAGGTTGAAGGATAGGAAAATATATCGAAGAAACAATCTGGGATGAAACTGACGATTTTCAGTTTCCAAAAAACAATCCGACTCCAGAATTTGGAATTATCCAGATTCTGAGTCGGATTTTCATATTCTTCAAAATAAAGTGTGAATTGTGTTTGCCCTGTAGATATTAGGAGCCTGTGATTGAATCTGAAAAAATCAATCGCAAGCTCTTGATTTTCGGCTGAAGGTTTCCCAATCTCTTTTGTTAATTATGGAACTTCAGCGCGAAATCGTATAGCCTTTGCCGCTGACAGAATGAACGTCGCTGACGAAAACGAAAGCGGTCGGATCTTCTTCGACAGCAATTTGCTTGACTTCTGCAATTTTCTTGTACTGCGTTACGACCATGATGACTTTCATCTTTTCGCTCAGATAGCCTGATTCGGCATGCAGAAGCGTTAATCCTGCATCGACTTCCTCGTAGATGCGTTGCTTGATTTTGATATGCTCTTTTGACATGATCATGATTTCGCATTGTGATTGACCATATGAGAGAACCCTGTTGACGGCAAAAGCACAGATGAAGATCACGATCAGGCCATAAACGTTTTGCATGAAGTCTTTTTGAAGCGCTTGAGCAAGCAAAACCAGGCAATCACAGATATTCATGACGACTGCAACGGAAATTTTGAAGTACTTGTTGAAAATTACGCCCAAAATGTCAAAGCCACCGTTTGAACCGTCTCCTTTCAAGACGAGACCGCTCCCGATTCCGACCAGCAATCCTGCGATAATTGCGCTGACCAGCGGATCGCTTTTTAAAGGGAGCAAAAAATTGATGCGTTGGCAGATATCGAGTCCGATGGGGAAAGCAATGCTGACCATTAATGTTTTCAAGATGAATTTTCGACCAACGAATATATATCCCAGGATAAATAAAACGGCATTGCAAAAAAGAACAATCATCGACACTGATAAAGGAATCGATTTGCTCAAAAGGACGCTCAAGCCTGTCACGCCGCCAACGGCAAAATTTTGCGGCAAAACGATCATGCCCATTGCAATGTCGGTCAGGGCAACGCCAAACAAAATTTTGGCCAAAGATAAGATTTTTTTCTTCATTTCAATCACCAATTGATATTATAATTGAAATAACCATTTTTTCTGTAGTTTAGGCTACACAAAGGAGAATTCTATTGAAAGTTGTAATTGATCAAAAATATTTTTGCTTATTTGAATCAATCGGAAAAAGAATTCGCTTTTCACCGGGGAAGTTTGTTTTTTGCGAAAGCGATGAAGCAAATGAAATCTATCTTATCGTCAAGGGAAGGGTTCAGGTCTATCTCGGGACATCTTCAGGAAAGCAAACGACGATTGAAGTTTTGAAAGAAGGTAGAATCTTTGGCGATGCGTCTTTTTTGGAACATTCCGTCCGCAAGGCCAACATCGTTGCGATTACGGAGGTTGAGCTTATTTGTTGTCGGATCACGGACTTGATTCCGATTCTTCAGGAAAATTCAGAGCTTGCGCTTCTGATGATGAGGCATTTGACGTCGACCTGCAATTATCTGACGAACACGATCAATCGATTGGTTAATTATGACAGCATTCAAAAAGTTGCCGATTTTCTTTTGACCGAAACGAATCCGAACGAACCGGTAATTCCTTATACGCATAGCGACGTTGCCGGATGTCTTAATCTGAATCGGGTAACGGTGTCAAGAATCATGGGAAAATTTAAAGCAGAAGGGGCAGTTGAATACGGTCGCGGAAAGATACGGGTTTTGAAGCGACAAAAGCTGGAAGAATTGTTGAAATGACGATGAGCTCTGCATTTTATAAAGGACGTAAAAGAAGTTTTACGTCAAAAAACAACGTTTGTCAAGAAACTTTGATAGACTTAAGGAACTGACAGTGGCAAAATCTGGCATGAAAGGAGGAAAATCTTTGAATATCGGAAAACGGTTGAAGGATGCTCGCATCGAATCAGGATATACTCAAGAACAGGTTGCCGAACAACTTGACGTTTCAAGGCAGACGATCTCAAGCTGGGAAAACGGCAGAACGTTTCCTGATATCGTGAGCGTAGTAAGTTTGAGCGACATCTATGATGTCAGCTTGGATGTTTTGATTAAAGGGGATGAAAAAATGCTTGAGCATTTGGAAGAAAGCACGAATATCGTGAAGAGCAACAAGAAGCTGTTGTTTGCGATTATCGCAAATATTTTGACGGCGATTGCAATGATCGGACTAAGCGTTATTGTTCCGTCAAATGAATATGTTTTGGCGGGGGTCTTTTGCGTGATGGTAATTACCGCATCATTTTTGATGCATCAGATTGTCAAGCGAATTTAGGAGGAGAATATGAAATCGGGCGTTTTAATAATGATCGGGGCGGCAATCATGTTGGTCGGCGCAATTTGTTTTGCGCACAGACTGTATGAAATCGTCCAGATCGATGCAAGAGCAAGAGGATTCAGACATCCAAAGACATGGGGACTCTTTTCAATTTCATCGAATAATGGCAGCGGATTGTTGTTGTATCTGATTAAACGGAGAAAATATCCGATTATTGAACTTTCAAAAGAAGACGCAGAAAGAATCAAGAAGGGCAAAAAAGCAATCAGTGCTGCAATCATATTTGTTGCAACGGGAGCAATTTTGATTGTTGTGTCAATTATTTTAAAATAAGAAAGCTATTTTTCCAAAGTACTATTATACTTTTGGGGCTATAACTCTCTCAAAAATCAATGTTTATTTTTGCTTAAAGACTTAATATTCCTGGTTTTTAACCGAATGTAGAGTATGGGTGATAACTCATCATCGGAAAGGACTTTGGAATATATGGTAAGAAAACGTCAAAAAACAATCGGCAATTATATAATGTGGATTCTCCTTGCAGTAGGTTTGATTCCGCTGATTGCGATGGCTTTAGCGATATACGATACGACGTCTGATCTTCTGATGGCGAGAAACGACTCTGCTAAACTCAGTGCCGTCAACGTCGTTCAGACGGAGCGCTCAAAGCTTCAAAAGCAAAGCGAACATGTTCTAAAGAAGGTTGCGGGGTATCCTGAAATTTCCGGGGGGAAATATGATGAAAGAATTATCAAGTCACAGCTTGATCGTGCCAAGGATGCTTGTCAGTACATCCAGACCGTAATCGTCGGGTATTCTGATGACAAGTATGTCAGCACGCAGCCTGAGCCGGCAGACTACAAGGTGACGTCACGTCCCTGGTATACCAAGGCTGTTGCAAATGAGGGCCAGGTCTGTTGGACCAATCCGTATAAGAGTGCGGCGACGGGCAAGTATCTGGTAACCGCATCATATGCTATGAGATCACGTCAGGGAAAGTTGATTGTCGTCAGTGTCGATCTTACATATGCAAGTGTTGAAAAGACGCTCACGCAGCTTAAAATCGGCAATACCGGTCGTGTCACGCTCGTTTCAAAGACAGGTATCGTGCTTGCATCGAAAGGTGCTGGAAACAGCGGTTACAAGGAAGGCAAGGACATTACTTCAAGTGCCGTCTTTAAGGCAATCAAGAACGCAAATGCGCGCAAGGGCACGATTCATCTCAAGGGAACGTCTGAGGTAACTGACGTTTACTATGACAAAGGTGCGGTCGGAAGTGGATCATGGGCATTTTCGTCTGTCCATAGGAACGATCTTTCCAATGAACGGATGACAATGATCAAGCATGCCATGATTGTGGCAGTCGTCGTTGTCATTTTGATTCTGTTCCTTACCGTTTTGACGGTAAGAGGATTGAAGGCAATCGCAAATATTTTAATGGAACATCTTGAACAAGCCGGAAAAGGTCATTTTAAGAAGATTCCTGAAAAATTTGAAAAAGCTTCATCTCTAGGGGCTCGTTATGGTCAAAAGATTCTTGCGCCTAAGAAGGACGGCAACGAATTCAGTCGTATCGCCAACGGATTCAATGAAATGATTGAACAAATCGGCGGATTGCTTGAAAGCGTCAAGTCTCAATCGGACAACGTTGCTGAAAAATCGGATTCTCTGTTGGAACTTTCCAAGCAAACGGGCAAGGCAACGGAAGAAGTTGCCCAAACGATTACGGGTATTGCTGAAGTTACGAGTTCCCAGGCTCAGGAAACGCAGGAAAGCGTAACGAAACTGGAAGAACTTTCCAAGGTCATCGACGAACTGAACGAAAGCGTTCAGGCCATGCATGCCGAATCCGACGAATCTGCCAAGATTAATCAGGCCAACATGAACACGATGGACAATGTCAACAGCAACTGGGTGGCTGAACTCGATGATATGAAGGCCCTGTCTCAGAGTGTTCAGAACATGAATGCGGATATTCAGGACATTACTAAGATCATCAACGTCATCAACGAAATTTCGCGTCAGACGAACCTGCTTGCCTTGA